>OJEP01000175.1_pt1 | contig 31164 bp, 29 predicted proteins | sample 1593761 | NCBI WGS metagenome assembly OJEP01 (sample SAMN05416783, study PRJEB24817) | seawater metagenome | isolation source: Sea water | place: Canada:Atlantic | collected 2013-11
GGAGTCCGTCTCGTGGGCTCGGAGATGTGTATAAGAGACAGGTGCTGGAGTACTGGCAGGAAAAGGCGGTGTTCGAGCAAGACGGTGACGAGCACATCGTCGCTGCCTTCCGTCCGGTTCATCCGCTGGGTAAGTGCACCGCCACGCCGTCACTGGGCCTACCTCATCACCTCCAAGTACGCCGATGGCCTGCCGCTGTACCGGCTGGAGCAGATGCTCAAACGCCTGGGGCATGAGGTCAGCCGTACCAGCATGGCCAACTGGATCATCCGGCTGGATGACGTGTTCAAACCACTGATCAACCTGATGCGGGAAGTGCAGAACAGCAGCGATTACCTCCAGGCCGACGAAACCCGGATCCAGGTGCTCAAGGAGGATGGCAAAACCGCCCAATCTGACAAATGGATGTGGGTAACCTGGGGTGGTCCACCCGGACACCCATCGGTACTGTTCGAGTACGACCCCTCCCGGGGCGGCAAGGTGCCGGTGCGCCTGCTCGATGACTTCCAGGGCATCCTGCAAGCCGATGGCTACTCCGGCTATGGCAAGGTGTGCCTTGACAACAACCTGACCCGGATTGGATGCTGGGACCATTATCCCGAGTCAGTTTTTATCCGGAGTAAAACGTCAGATTATAGTGCCGATAGGCGATGCTCAAGATCATTTGTCGGGATAAAATACCGGTTGGAATTCCACGATCCAGGCGTCAGATGCAGCTCCGATTCGAGACGCCACTCTCGGGCGACGCCTATGTGGCAGCTCAAGGGTGACGCATGGCCATATTACCAACCTGCCCATTGCACCCGCAGGGCGGTTGTTCGTTCTCGCGACATGGCACCTATTCCCGTGTAACGCCCGCTGGTACGCGGATACCTCGCTGGTATTGCCCGGAGGGTCATTGCACTTTCAGCTTGTTACCAGACTTTCTGGCCTCTCATCTGTCGGGGGACACTTGCAGCCTTGGAGCAAGTCGTCCTGCACGTGGAACACGCCGGCAGTGTGGAAGCCGCTGCAAATGCGTTACGACCTGACGATATTTCCTTACCCAGCGCAGTGCGATGGACCCGCTGCCGGATCAGACTCGTACGAGGGTCATTGGCTGGGGTACTGGATATGGCACCGGCGATGTTTCCCGGCTGCCATCCCAGCATCACGTCCTTCCAGAAGCGGCTGCATCGACCCAGAGTTTTGACGTGCCTGCGATCCCGGCTCGCAGCTTATATGCCAGGGCTGCCTTCCCCGCTGGGGTATGCCCGACGTGGCTCCGTTTTACAATTTATCCAACACTACTCTGGGGCAGACCCACCCACGCATCAGTATTAACGTTGTCACCATGGCATTGACGCCACAAGCGGAGATGAACAGTGCACAGCGAGATGACGGTACCCGGTTTTGAGACCCGATTAGCCAAGGTACAGGACGTATGGCGGGATAACCGCTGTCTCAAGTCGTCTTCGATCGCTCAGTACCTCTGGTGGATTCGCCGTTTCCATCGCTATTGCATCGCACAAGCCCTCGATGCGGATGATCAACTGACCCAGGCCGGTGTGCATCTCTTTGCTCAATGGTACGCGCGACAGAGACAGATCGATGCTGAGGATATCTGTCAACAGGCTAAGTCGGCCCTGAGAGCCTGGGCTCTTGGTTTACGAACCCTGGGCGTAAGGGTCCCTGACTGGCAGCCCGCTAAGAATCGAACGCCTGAGCCCGAGCCTGAACTGCAGGGTTTCGCCGAACATCTACGCCAACATCGTGGCAACCCGGAAGCTACCATCAAGAAGAAGCTGGCTCATATCCGTTGCTTTCTGGCGTTTATCGCCGCCCGGCATCGGCCACTCCGGCACCTGAAGTTGACAGACGTTGATGCGTTTCTGGTGGATTACAGCCAGCGCCATGCGCGTACGACCACGGCCGACATCGGCAGTAGCCTGCGCGTCTACGTGCGCTTTCTACTGGTAACTGGGCAGGCATCTGCGGATTTGGCGCCATCCATCATTACCCCGGTCGTGCGCCGTTATGAACAACCACTGCGGGCGCTGCCGTGGGGCGATGTCCGCCGCATCCTGGCCGCCATTGATCGCAGCTCGTCCATAGGGTTGCGCAACTATGCCTTGCTCTTGCTGATGAGCACCTATGGCCTGGGCGCAGGCGAGGTGATCCGTCTGACGCTCGACGATATTGATTGGCAAGCGGCCACCCTGCGTGTCGTGCGACCAAAGACCGGTGTCGCGTTCGTGCTACCCCTATTGCCAGCGCTTGCTCAGGCATTGGCCGACTACCTCAATCATGGGCGTCCCCGCCGCGCACCATCGCGACATGTATTCCTGTCAATGAGAGCACCGCATTATCCTTTGAGCGAGTCTTCGGCGATACGGCATATACTCGTCGGTCATGCCAGGTTTCCGGACATCAGTTACCCACTGATGTTTCCCGTCTATAAAAACAATGTGAGTGATTTTTTTACCGCCGCGAGATTCGAACTCTCTCAGCTCTAGGCCAACCAAGTGGCATTCGTAAACAGCATCACTCATTTTGCTGCCACCACCGGTTTTGCCCCAATATTCTTTGATTTCCCACACGACTGAGGGATTCGCCAAGCCCGGTATTGCACCATCGAGATTTCGGGCCGATACATGCAGGTCATGATCATTGCACCAGACGCATCTGGCTTGAGGATCGGGCTCTAAAGCGAGGCCCTTAGCGGCACAAACCTGGCTGGCCGTGTGGGTTACTGCCGCAATCATGGATTTTGACGATTGGTGGTGGTCTTGGCTCTTGGTGGCCGTTTTCAGAACACTGATATTGTTTTTAGCGCAGTATTCCAAGGCTTCTTCTTCAGTCCGAAGCAGGCCCAACGCTTCTTCGAACAGCTTGTTTCTGTCGTGGTAGTAGTCAAAGAACAGATCTACCGTTTTTTGATCAATGGGTAGCTCCGATCCGTCGGGCAAGGCGATTTTCTTCTCGGCACGCAGCTCTTCCAGCCATTCTTTCTGATATTTCTTCTTTTTGGCTAGGGAAAGATAAAACCGGTGAACATCCCACATGGGATGCCGCCACCCAAGGGCAAGCCACTTATCAATACCTTTCACGCGCTAATCCTCGTATTTAATGAGTTGATAGGCCGGAATCTCCAGAGCAGGATCTCGTTTTTGCTCAAAGGTAAGTCGATGGTTGATGTACTCCTCGCAAGCCGGATCGATTTCAAAGCCGACAGAGCTTCGCCCGCACTGGGCCGCTGCAATCATGGTTGCGCCCGTGCCAATGTATGGATCGAGAACGACGTCGCCCTGGTACGAATACATGCGAATCAATCGGTAAGGGATTTCAACAGGGAATATTGCTCGGTGGAAATTGAACCTTTCAGTTTGGCTTTCTACGCGCCACCACTGCTGGCACCAAGTTCGCCATTCATCAAGTGAGATTCTGCTCTGTTCTCGGATTGGCTGAGGGCATTTCCGCTTACCGGGTTTCTTGAGCACGAAAATGTATTCAAAGTAGTTATTGTTGAAAAGAGTCATGGGGTAAGGGTAGCTACCAAGCAGAGGGCCTCTGAAATTTCGGGTGTACCCTTTGTCCCAGATAAAACGCTCCAGGAGTCGGAATCCTGATTTCTCGGCTGCCTTCAGACAGTCTGCGCCAAGCGGAACGCGACCGATAACGGTGTCGTCGCTGTAACGATACTTGGTGACGATATCAGCGACATTAAGGGCGTATCGACCCCCGGGAACGGTCGCCCGGTAAACAAGCTCGCAGACATGCTCAAAGTGAGAAATAAAACCGTCGTAATCAAACTCCTGCCCGCGCCGGAATTCGGTCGTGACGTACGGGGGGCTAGTTACAGTGAGATGAACGCTTTCCGGTTCAAGTTCGGAAAGCCGTTCGTTGTCGGTTAGGTGAATCTCATGCCTATCAGGCATGGCTTTCCCCAGCGAAAAGTTCGTCTATAGGAACGCCCAAGGCTTCCGCTATCCTGGAGATCGTCGTTAGGGTAGGATTCCTTTCGCCTCTTTCAATCCCACCCATGTATGTCCGGTGGATGCCTGCGTGATCAGCAAATTCTTCTTGCGAAAAACCCTGCGACTTTCGGAGTGCCCTTACGGTTTCTCCAAACAGCACGCAGACTGCATTCCTTTTTTCCATGTTGATCTCATTGAAGGCCTTATTAAAGATCCCGCAGCATCAGCAAATGATACTTGACAGTCCACATACTATGAGTATCATTTCTGATTGAAACGCTGCTCGGCACAAAACAAGGATGGCATTAGGGAACATGTTCAGGCTCGAGATCCAAGCAAAACCATTTATCAAATGGGCTGGTGGCAAGCAGTCGCTCGCAAACCAACTTATCCCTTTTTTCCCGAGCGATTACGACCGGTATTTTGAGCCGTTTGTGGGTGGAGGCAGTCTGTTCTTCAGCTTGTGTCCAGAGACCGCAGTCATCAATGATCATAACCGTTGGTTAATTGATACCTACCGGACGGTTCGAGACAACTGGCAGCAAGTCGCAGGGATTCTCGATAAGCTTCCGAACACCAAAGAAGACTACCTTCGGATCCGCAGTCAAAACCCGTACGAACTATCCGCTGAGGTACGAGCAGCGCACTTTATCTACCTAAACAAAACCTGTTTTCGTGGTCTGTTTCGGGTGAATCGAAAGGGGCAGTTCAACGTGCCTTATGGTGCCTATGACCGACGCTACTACGATCCCGAGAATCTTGAATCAGTGTCGGCCTCACTGGCACACACTACGATACTGGCCGGTGATTTTGAGCTTGCGTTGGCCGACGTCTCAAATCAAGATTTTGTGTACTTAGATCCACCTTATTACAAACTCGGAGGGCACTCCGATTTCAACCGTTACACTGAGAACCAGTTCCGTGAAGCCGAACATTTTAGGCTTGCCTCACTGTGTCGAGACCTGGATTCACGTGGTGTTCGCTGGGCGGTGAGCAACAGCAATACAGAGTTTGTCAGGCATCTATATCAGGGCTTCCACTTCCATGAAGTATCTGCTCGACGAGAGATCAACTTGAAATCGCAAAATCGAAATATCCTAGAATTGCTGATCACCAATTACGACCAATGATGGTGGTAATTGGTTTTGAATGACAACCCGAATTTACAGTCCAAAACGTTCGGAAAAAGGCTGATCAGTTGCCCTACTGCTGGAATCTGTCATTGAACACAGCGGCCTACCAAAAATTATTTGTGTCTTACAACTCGCGCTCTTTATGCGCTTTCGCAAAGTTCCTTGAGAGGTTCTGCCCCGCGGCTGCGGGCACTCCTTAGTAAAGCATCTTTTGTTGGGATACTACCGCTTGTCCAGGCGGTCAAGTGAAGCGTTCAGCGTGGTTCTGGCCACACCAAAATGTTCCGCCACCTCTTTTTTGGTGATGTTTGGATCCGAAAGCATAGCGGCCGCTTTCTTTACATCGGCTTCTAACATGGCTGGTCTTCGGCCGCCTTTCCGACCTCGGGCCCGAGCTGCGTTCAACCCGGCGATAGTGCGCTCCCGAATCAGATCATGTTCAAACTCAGCCAACGCGCCAAAAATATGAAATACCAGGCGGCCACCTGAGCTGGTGGTATCAATAGATTCCGTCAGTGATTTGAATCCGATATCCTGCTCATGGAGGTCTTGGACAATCTCCACGAGGTCCTTCAGAGACCGGGCCAGCCGGTCCAATTTCCAAACAACCAGAACGTCGCCCTTACGAAGAGTACGGAGACATTGCGACAACTCAGGTCGTTCTCGGAGCTTGCCGGTAAATTTTTCTTGGAAGACCTGTTCAGCCCCAGCTTTTTCAAGGGCATCCACCTGGAGTTCGGAATTCTGATCCTGAGTGCTGACACGCGCATAACCGATGATCATAAAAGGTACCTTTTGTGGTCATAGATTGTTGTACGTGAATGTTGGTCATTAAACAAGCAAAAAACCGGTGATTTGAGTCACTGCTGAGAACGTCCAGAAAACGACTGTTTGTTGATCACAAACCGAGAAATCCGAAGTCTCCGCAAGACCTCAACGATATGGCCATCCGAAACAGAGAGCGCAGAACAAATTGATTGGACGCAAATGACAAAGGAAAGTAACCTGAAATTTAGGCTCATGAAATTGTTGCAAAAATAGGCGTAACGCCTATCTATCCAAACAATCAAAATCATCAGTTTAGACCGCGAAAACTCTTTCAAAAAAAAAGAGAGTATGTTCTTTAAGGAGAATCAGATGCGACTGGTATGCATCTCAGACACACATAGCCTGCATCGCCGGATTGAGGCAATTCCTGAAGGGGATGTATTAATCCATGCAGGGGACTGTTTGGGTGCTGGCACCTTAAGCAATGTCGTTGATTTTAACGAGTGGCTCGGAACCCTTCCTCACGAACACAAACTTGTGATAGCTGGGAATCACGACTGGGCTTTCCAAGAGGCGAAACCTTTCGCCCTCGAGGCTTTATCCAACGCAACTTACTTAGAGGATTGCGGTGTCGAAATTGGTGGATTGCTTTTTTGGGGATCTCCCTGGACTCCCACGTTCATGGAGTGGGCATTTATGCGCGACCGTGGGCGGCCCATAAATGAATATTGGAAACGAATTCCGGCAAAGACCGATGTGCTTATTACCCATGGACCGCCTAGTGGAATCGCTGATGAGGTCGACACAGGTCTCGGAATTGAAAAGGTGGGTTGTGCGGATTTGATGCGAAGGATCGAACAGCTTTCTCTGAAGGCTCATATCTTTGGTCACATCCATGAGGGATACGGCACTTATCATCGTTCAGAAACACGCTTTGTCAACGCCAGCATTTGTACTGAGTCCTACAAGCCGATAAACGCCCCGGTTGTTGTGGATCTCTAATCAATATGATGAACAATCAGAAAAAGAACGCTGCCTGTGGAAGCAGATAACAACTTTTAAGTAGCGGGTAATCAAACATGCCCAGAGTTGATTTATATGTCGAGAGGGAAGCATGAGAAAAAATTCGGAGTTTCAACAGTTAAGCTTACCGTTTACCGAAAACGAATTCCGTCTGAATTCATGCGACTTAAAAGCTAAGAGCCTTGCTTTTATAGAGCTAGAACGCGCCGAGATTATGCAACCGAGCAATCGCCGGGAGAAGCCTCAGTTACTCTTGGAGATCGAGGCAGCCAACCGAGAGAATCGTCGCAATGTTAGAGCTGCGATGAATGTATTCGCAGAAAAACTCACAAACCTCGCTAACGGAATACCAATAAAAAGAGAGCCCTGGGGAATTCGCGAGGTGAACAAGGCGGACGGAACAGTCAGACTCATTTCAATCTGAAGAAGAGAAACGTCTACGCGAATTAGAAAGTGGTTATTACATTGCCTTGAGAATGTGAGAGCCGGATTTTTCTGACAATGAGCGGTACTGAAACGGGATCAGAGCCACAACGCTAAATCATTCTAAAAAGCTGAGTGCATGGAGAACCTGATTTCGTTTATACACACGTCTTCAAATGGCCTAAGACTAACGAGTCAGTGATTGCGATTTCAGTTAATGAATGCACAATTGACACCTGACATAAAAAATGCGTGCATATATTGCTTTGCCCGGCCTACCCATGCGTACTGGGATATGTCGCCGGGGCTGGACTTCGAAACCCGGCTGATCGCCAAACCCAATGCTGCAAAACAACTTCGAAGAGAGCTCGATAAACCCGGCTACTGCGTGTCTCCGATTGCCCTTGGCGTGAATACCGATGCCTATCAGCCGGTTGAGAAGCACCGGCAAATTACCCGCGACATCCTCAAGGTGTTGGTCGAGTATCGCCATCCGGTGTCCATTATCACCAAGGGGGCACTGATTCTGCGGGACCTGGACCTGCTGTCAGAGTTGGCAGATCAGGGCCTGTGTTCCGTTCGGGTCAGCTTAACCACCCTGGACAATACCCTGAAACGCCAGATGGAACCTCGTACTGCAGCGCCGGCCACGCGCCTGAAAATCATCCGTGAGCTGGCCGCCGCCGGCGTTCCGACCGGCATTATTCTGGGGCCGGTTATCCCGTTCATCAACGATCATGAAATTGAGAGCATTCTGGGGGCCGCAGCCGAGGCCGGTGCGGAACGGGCAAGCTGGATCATGCTTCGCTTGCCGCTGGAACTGGATGAGCTGTTCCAGGACTGGTTGCAGCGGCATTTTCCAGACCGGGCCAGTCATGTGATGAATCGTATGCGCGATCTTCGGGGCGGCAAAAGTTACGACGCCCAGTTCGGGCGCAGGATGACAGGAACGGGCCCCTACGCGGATCTTGTCCGCCAGCGCTTCGCAAAGCGCGCAAGGCAGCTGGGCCTGAACCTTCATCAGGCAGAACCCCTTAGAAGCGACCTCTTCAGGCGTCCTGCGGGTGAGCAGATCGGATTGTTTTAGACCAGGGCCATTGCCTCACGCCGACCAGCGGGAGAAAGTCGTAAGACCTAGGTCGTACAGACGCGGGTTTTTCATTCCGTTTCTTAACGTTTGTTGATAACTTGAACTAGAATTAGGAGTTACTTTCCCTGACAGAGGGAGAGGCTCTCAACACAACAACGACAAAAGAGGCTAGAAGAGCAATGAAGATCCGTTCTGTTCTATCCGCGGCTGTGCTGGCTGTAGCAACTACCTTTGCTTCCACACAAGCCCTCGCTCAAGACACGTTTACCCTGCGCCTGGCCGAAACCTGGGGGCCCAACTTCCCGATTTTCGGTGACACCACCAAACGGTTCGCTGAAACTGTCGAAAAAATGTCCGACGGCCGCCTGAAGGTCCGCATCGACTCGTCAAACAAGCACAAAGCGCCCTTCGGTGTCTTTGATATGGTCAAGGCCGGCCAGTACGACATGGGTCATTCCGCGTCCTACTACTGGAAAGGCAAAGTACCCAACACCCTGTTCTTCACAAGCATGCCGTTCGGCATGAACGCGATGGAACAATACGCCTGGTTCTACCACGGTGGTGGTATGGAACTGATGCAGGAGGTTTACGAACCCCACAACATGCTGTCGTTCCCAGGTGGTAACACCGGCGTTCAGATGGGCGGCTGGTTCCGCAAGGAAATCAACTCCCTGGAAGACCTTCAAGGCCTCAAGATGCGTATCCCCGGTTTCGCCGGCGAGGTGTTTGCGGAAGTGGGTGTAAACCCAACCAACATCCCACCGGGCGAGCTGTACACAGCCCTTGAGCGCAACACCATTGATGCCGTCGAGTGGGTGGGGCCGTCACTGGACCTGCGCCTTGGTTTTCAGCAGATCGCTGACTACTACTACACCGGTTGGCACGAGCCCGCCACGGAACTGCAGTTCCTGGTGAACAAGAAAGTGTGGGAAAAACTGCCAGCCGACCTGCGTGAAATCATGCGCGTCGCCATGCGCACAGCCTCCTACGACATGCTGGTCCACTCTCAGCACGCAAACGCGGAAGCCTGGGCCAACATCAAGGAAGAGTACCCCAACGTACAGATCAAGAAATTCCCTGAGGAAATCTTCCAGGCCATGCACGAGGCCAATGAGAAGCTCCTGGAGGAAGCCGCGGCAAACAATGAGCAAGCCGCAAAGATTGTAGAGTCCCAACAGGAATATCTTGAGAAGAGCCGGGCCTACACGGACATCTCCGAGCGGGCCTACCTGAACACGATGGCAGAAGTCGAGTAACATATCGGCAGTAACTGAGCCGGGATCGCTCTAGCAGTGATCCCGGTTTTGTCGTTTATAGCAATTGAAAAATCGCCGGCTTCCCGGCGGAGGACAATCAATGCGTTGGATTATCAAGCTGGACGAGGGCCTGGCCTACTTGTCCATTTTCTGTGGTTGGGTGGCCTGCGCCGCAATGATTCTGATGGCCGGCAACGTCTTCTACGACGTGGTGGCCCGCTACGCTTTCAATGAAGTTTCGATCGGTATGCAGGAGATGGAGTGGCACCTGTACTCTGTCGTGTTTCTGCTTGGCATTCCCTACGCATTGCGCACGGACGGCCATGTTCGCGTGGATGTTTTCTACACCCGCTGGAGCGACAAAACCAAGGCCTGGGTCAACATGGTTGGTGCCGTTATTTTTGTCATCCCCTTCGCCTACCTGATCTGGAACTACGGTTACGATTTTGCCGTTGAGTCCCACAGCATGGGCGAAGGCAGCGGTGACCCCGGCGGACTGCCACATCGCTGGGTGATCAAGAGCGTGATCCCGATTTCCGCGGTGTTTACCGGCATCGCCGGGTTCAACATGGTGACTTTCGCAATACGGGTTATCTCCGGCGACAAGACCTATGAGCCCAAGCACGGCGCGGAGGGTCTCGCATGATCGGTATGATTATGTTCGGAGCTGCCCTCCTCCTGCTGATGCTGGGCTTCCCGGTTGCCTTTACCTTTGGCGGCGTTGCCCTGTTTTTCGGGATCTATGCCGAAGGCATGGATCTGTTCGCTTTCATGCCTTATCGCATCATGAGCGTCATGCAGAACACGGTACTGATGGCGGTGCCGTTGTTCATCTTCATGGGCGTGGTTCTGCAACGCACGCGGCTGGCCGAGCAATTGCTGACCTCCATGGGCCGTCTGTTCGGTGGATTGCCAGGGGGCCTGGCCATTTCCACCATCCTGGTAGGTGCCCTGCTTGCGGCATCAACGGGTGTTGTCGGTGCCAGTGTGGTGGCCATGGGCCTGATCTCCCTGCCGGTAATGCTGGCCCATAACTACGACAAGCGGCTTGCCACGGGCACTATCTGTGCGTCCGGCACTCTGGGCCAGATCGTACCGCCTTCGATTATCCTGATTATCCTTGGCGATGTGCTCGGGTTACCGGTTGGCGACCTCTTCAGGGCAGCCGTTATCCCGGGTGTGGTGCTGGTCGGTTTGTACATTATCTACATCCTTGTTCTCACCCGCTTCAAGCCTGAAACCGGCCCCGCCATGCCGGATGACAGCGGACTGTCACGGGGCAAGGAAATCCGTGCAGCGCTGCTGGCGATTATCCCGCCGCTGGCGTTGATCGTCGTCGTGCTCGGTTCCATCTTTGCTGGTATTGCCACCCCCACGGAATCTTCGGCGCTCGGTGGTGTTGGTGCCGTGGTGCTGGCAATCATCTACCGCCAGTTCTCCTTCAAGATGGTGTGGGACGCCTCAAAGGACACGGTTAAGGTCACCGCCATGGTGTTCGCCATCCTGGTGGGTGCAACCGCGTTCTCGATGGTGTTCAGCTACACCGGTGGCGATTACCTGCTGGAAGAATGGCTACTGCAGCTTCCCGGCGAAAAATGGGGCTTCATCATCCTGGCCATGCTGGTCATCCTGGTGCTGGGCTTCTTCATCGACTTCGTGGAAATTTCGTTCATCATCGTGCCCATCCTGGCACCGGTGGCGGAAGCCATGGGCATCAACATGCTGTGGTTTGCGATTCTGATTGCCATGAACCTGCAAACCAGTTTCCTGACGCCCCCGTTCGGGTTCAGTCTGTTCTATCTCAAGGGTGTATCACCACCCGGTGTGCAGACCACCGATATCTACAAAGGGGTACTGCCGTTTATCCTGATGCAGGTACTGGTGCTGGCGATGATCCTCATTTTCCCGGAATGGTTTGGCATGAGTTCGACCTACTGACGTCGGCGCCAGCCGACAGCACACCGACAAGCCGGGGCCGTGCAGCCCCGGTTTTTTTTGCTCGCCACTCCCGTTTTTACCCCTTCTACCCCTTTTACCTATTACCCCAATAGCAGCCCTCCATTCTTGTGTGTGGGGGGGGGATATGACAAAACACGCTTGTTTTCTATACTAAAGAGGAAGCAGGCGATTCTCAGTTGTGATATCGGGACACGCCCTGATGCTGAATCACTGTCGGCCAAGCCCGCCGACTTCAGTCCGTGATTAACCAGCTGAAAAAGGGAGACATGTATCCATGAGCCAAAGCACCGCCCGGAAGACCCCAGCGCCCACCAACGACCGACCGGAGGACAGGCCTCACGTCCTGACGTTGCCCCTGGAAGAGCAGCAGGCGGACCGTGAGCCTCACAGTTATGAACGCTGGCTGATCGCCAAGCTGATGCGCATGGCCGGGTCACCACCGCTACGGTTCCAGCTGTGGAACAATGAACTCATTGACCCCGAAGAGGACAATGCCCGCTTTACGCTCAAACTAACAGACCCCAAGGCGCTGTTTACGCTGGTCACCAACCCCAACCTGGCTTTTGGGGATCTATACAGTGCAGGCAGGCTGCAGGTAGATGGCGATCTTTCGGAGCTGATGGAGACACTTTACCGCTCAATTCACAACGCCAGGCAGAAATGGCCCAAATGGCTGGAAGCCCTGTGGCGCAACCACAACCCTCGCTCAACCGGCGTCTCTGAAGCCCGGGAGAACATTCACCACCATTACGATCTGGGCAACGAGTTTTACCGGCTCTGGCTGGATCATGCCGAGATGCAGTACACCTGCGCCTATTACGAAACGCCGGATTTGACCCTGGAACAGGCCCAATTGGCCAAGCTGGAGCACGTTTGCCGCAAGTTACGGCTGAAACCCGGCATGACGGTTGTGGAAGCTGGCTGTGGCTGGGGTGGTCTTGCGCGCTATATGGCCAGGAACTACGGCGTAAAGGTGCATTCCTACAACATCTCGAAAGAACAGCTAACGTACGCCCGGGAAGAAGCCAGGCGTCAGCAGCTGGACCACCTGATTGAATACGTTGAAGACGACTATCGCAATATCAGCGGCCAATACGACGCCTTTGTGTCCATCGGCATGCTGGAGCATGTCGGCACGGACAATTACCAGGCACTGTCGGAGCTGATCAGTCGCTCCCTGAAGCCGGGCGGCCTGGCGTTACTGCACAGCATCGGCCGCAACCGGCCCATGCTGATGAACGCCTGGATTGAGAAACGCATCTTTCCGGGCGCTTACCCACCGAGTATCTCTGAGTTCATGGGCATCTGCGAGCACAGCGACTTTTCGGTGCTGGATGTCGAAAACCTCAGACTGCACTACGCCCAGACGCTGACCCACTGGATGGAACGGTACAGAAGCAACATAGATAAGGTCACAGAGATGTACGACGGGCACTTTGCCCGGGCCTGGGAAATGTACCTCGCCGGTTCCATAGCCGCCTTCCGGGCCGGGTCACTGCAACTGTTCCAGGTGGTCTTCACCCATGGCGGGAACAACCAACTGCCACAAAACCGCCAGGATATCTATTCGTCCCCCGCAGCTCCGGAGGCATAATCATGGACTACTACGACCTGATTATCGTGGGTGCCGGGCCCGCAGGCTCCACGCTTGCCCACGCACTGCAGGACAGTGGCAAACGCATTCTGGTGATCGACAAGAAGGATTTCCCTCGGGACAAGACCTGCGCCGGCTGGGTTACCCCTGCGGTGATGGACAGTCTCGACATCGACATCAACCACTACGGCACCGGGCGAACCCTCCAGCCCATCCGGCGGTTCCGTATAGGCATGATGGGGCAACCGGCGGTAGAAAACGACCACGGTGACATTGTCAGTTACGGCATACGGCGCTGCGAGTTCGATGCGTTTCTTCTGGACAGGACAACCGTGCCGAAGCAACTGAACACACCGGTCAAGTCCATTGTTCGTCGCGATGGCAACTGGGTGATCAACGATACCTGGGAGGCACCCCTGATCGTAGGTGCCGGGGGCCATTTCTGCCCGGTGGCGAAGCTGATGGGAGACGGCCCTGGCAGTCACGAAGTCGTGGTGGCGGCCAAAGAGGTGGAATTCGAGATGACGCCTCAACAGGCCGAGGTGTGCGAAGCCCGTGGCGACACCCCCGAGCTCTGGTTCTGCCGCGACCTGAAGGGCTATGCCTGGGTGTTCCGAAAAGGTAATTTCCTCAATATTGGCCTTGGTCGGGAAGACAATCACAAACTGACCGAGCACCTCAATGCCTTCGTGGAGGAGATGAAATCCGAAGGACGCATACCGGCCGATTTACCGGGCAAGTTCAAAGGACATGCCTACCTGCTATACGCCCACGCGGAGAGACCACTGGCCGATGACGGCCTGCTGTTGATCGGTGATTCCGCCGGCCTGGCTTACACCCAGAGCGGCGAAGGTATTCGCCCTGCCATAGAGTCCGCATTGATGGCGGCAGACATTATTCGCGACCAGGAGGATTATTCTGCCCAGGCACTGCAGGCTTACGGCGAAGCTATTGCCAGCCGTTTTGGGAATCGCGCCATGCCTCAGGATGAGGGCTGGCAAGTGCCGGACTGGGTCAAAATGCCATTGGCCAGCACCCTGATGCGGTCCCACTGGTTCACCCGCAAGGTCGTCACCGAAAAATGGTTCCTGCATCAGCAGGTGCCACCGCTGGCGACGGTTTCCCAAGGCTGATAGAACGTATAAAACCGGATCGGGCAGTACCCGGTCCGGCTCTCCTTATCACACCGACGGTCAGTCAGCGGCCAGTTCAATCACATCGATACCATACAGAGTGGTCGTGCCACTCACCTCGTTGCCTACCGCTAACATCGGCTTGCCATTAGGGCTGTCGTCAGCAGCGATAAAGGCAAGCCCCTCGGGCCCAAGATCACCCGCCATTCCATTCTCAAGATCGGTCTGGGAGGCAGAGAAGTCGCGGTTATTGAGGTACTGGACGAATTCCGGGTTCTGCGGATTGGTCACGTTATAGACCATGATGCCCCCAACCCGTTCAAGACCAATAAAGGCAAAGGTCTGGCCGTTGATAGTACCCACGGTGACCGCCTCAGGCTCTGGTCCCTTATCGTCGGAGCGGTTGTCGAACGCGTTTTCGTCATTATTGCTGTTGAAATTGTCCGGGATCAGGCTCGCGGTAATGCGCTCGAATTCACTGCCGCTGTCGAAGACCCGCTCGCCGGTTTCCGACCAGATTGAAAACGAACGCGCACCGTAGGCGTAGAGCTCACTGTAGACACAGTTATTCTCCACATAGCTCCGGTCATACTCACCGCCCACGAGAATGACGTTGGCAGGATCGCTGGGCGCGCAGGAATTGCCAAAACCCAGGGTGGATGTGACGTTCAGGCGTCCCAGGTTAGCGTCTTCCTGCAACTCGGCAGCGTTCGGGAAGGCCATGGCATCCAGCGTCAGGTCGGCGACGCGGAATTCCTCACTGAAGCCGTCGTAATCCCGGGAATCACCCTCGTTGGCGGTGATGTAATAGGTTTTTCCGTTAAAACCGTAGCTGGTCATGGCATCCGGATGGTAAATGCCCTTCACCGGCCAGTTGCGAATGTTGATGCCGCTGTTGTCGTTGCTGGCGTCCAATTCGTTGCCGATGATGCTGTGATCCTTGAAGCCCAGCGGAATAATGGCGGTAATTTCCCCGGCCGCGATGTCCAGTTCGGCAACGGCATTTGCTTCCTGCATCGCGACCCAGGCTTTTTCACCGTCGATAGAGATCGCGATGTATTCCGGCTCCAGATCCTGGGCCAGAGTGGCGCCCGGCCCGAATACTCTCAGGCCCTGTTCCATAAGTTCCGCCAGCTGACCGTTGAAGCTGGCGAACCCGGCCGTGGTGACCGTCGCCGCAGCCACGCCGTTGGACAGGTCAACAACGCTAACGGAACCCTCCGGGTCAACACTGTAGTCATCACTGGGTTCGCCCTCGTTGGCCACGAGGAGCTTCTGGCCATCGCGGGTAAACGTCAGCATATCCGGCAGGGCGCCCGCCTCTACTTCACCCACCTTGTTCAGGTCGGTGCTGTTGTAGAACACCACCTTGCCGTTGTCCTGCTTGACGTTGGCTTCAATGGCGACGGCCACGAGATCGCCGTATACCGCCACGCTATTCGCGGAAGCACCTTCGGCGGTGGCATCAATGGTGCTGAGCTTTATTGGCATCTCGGGGTCCTGGATGTCCAACACATCCACGGTTGAATCGTTGGCATTGATGACAAACAGGCGCTGGTTCGCCGGATCGTGGGCCACGATTTCCGCCGCGCTTTCATCGAAAGCACCGCTTGCATAGGTGCCGAGGGTATTCAGCTCAATCAGGGTCTGGCTGGTGCCGGGCGAACCCGCGCTGCCATCGTCACCATCATCACCGTCGCAGGCCGTCAGGCCCAGGGTGGATGCGAGGATGGCTGCCGTAAGGAGTGACTTCTGGAATGTCATGTTTGCCTCTTCTTCTGTCGTTACACGTGTGGTTGTACACGACACTTTATGGAGAAGAGGTGACAGAAATGCGTCACTTTTAAGTCAGGACTGCTCAGGAGAGGCGGTACCCGCAAAAAAAATGGCGACCGCACGGTCGCCATTTTCAACGCTTGCTCAAGCTATTGAGAGTTCCAAGGGCTTTATTGGCCGAGGTAGCTGCGGTACATCCATACTGTCTTTTCCTGCTGAGAGATGTAATCACTCATCAACGCAACGGTTCCCTCATCGTCAGCATCGCCAGCCAGATGTAGCAGCTCCCGCTGCTTGCCGATCAATTTAGCGAAACTGTCTACGATATTTTCAACAGCATCCTTACCATCGGCCACATCCTTTCGCTCAGGCACCTCGGATTTTTCGATGTAGGTGCTGTAGGCGTGCGCAGGCCTGTGCCCGAGGGTCAAAACCCGCTCGGCTATCTCGTCAATCTTCAACAACAGGTCGTCATAAAGCTCTTCAAATTTGGCATGCAGTTCGAAAAAGTTGTCACCTTTGATGTTCCAGTGATAGCCACGAACGTTCATGTAGAAGATCTGGTAATTGGACAACAGATCGTTCAGTGCGTTTGCCAGGCTCTGGGTCTTTTCAGTGTCCAGCCCAATAAAGTTCTTGCTCATAACGTGTCTCCTTGACAGTTACCGGAATGTACTGGCCGCTAATCTAACCAGGAATCGTGAATAGATAAAGTTTAGTTATCCAATCTTCGTGATAGCTATTGCCAATTCTTGGCAGAACCAAACAATAGCCAAAGACTATAAAAAATCTTCACATTATTTATTTAACAACGATTCTCAATTGCTGTTGAATGGACCCATATCCATCGCACACGCGGAGCTGATTGACTATGAGTGCCCTGAAGATGTTTTTCCATGACCATGGTTCAGAGGGTGACAACTCGTTGCTGAAAACCATTACATTTGCCATTACTCATTTCACCGTGGCCTTTACCGTTGCTTATCTGCTGACCGGCGACATCGTGATTGGTAGCCTGATTGCCATGGTAGAACCAGCAATTAACACGGTTGCCTATTTCTTTCACGAAAAGATATGGGCGCGCAGGCAACAGATTACAAGGGGCGTCTCTGGCCCGGAGGCAACCCCGGTCGCACACAGTTTCTGATCGGGGCCATCTCCTTGACTCTAGCCACCCGGGCCGCAATCCAGGCAATGCTCAATCGGTTGTGGGCCGATATCCAGCTTACGGTTGAGGTCACGCAATGCCGTGCGGACCCCTTCTTCGATCACCGGGTGGTAAAACGGCATAGTCAGCATCTCGCTTACGGTCATGTGCTTTTGCAGCGACCAGGCCAGCAAGTGGCCGATGTGCTCGGCCGCAGGACCAAACATCTCTGCGCCCATAAATAACCCACTGCCCCGCTCACCGTAGACATGCAGCAAGCCCTTATTAGCGCCAATAACGCGACTGCGCCCCTGCCCTTCGAAAGAAACCTCACCAACGGCATAACGCCCCTTACAACGCTCATCGACTTCGCTGAGAGTCATACCCACCGTGGCGATCTGTGGATCGGTGAACACGATGCCCAATGGCACCCGGCGCAGCCCCGCCCGCACATCAGGGTATCGAGCCGCGTTATCGCCGGCTATTCGCCCCTCATCAGCCGCCTCATGGAGCAGTGGCACTTCATTGTTGGCATCTCCAGCGATAAAGATATGACTGTCACCACACTGAAGCGTGTAATGATCGAACAACGGCGAGCCATGATCATCCTCGGCAATATCCGCGTTCTGTATATCCAGACTGTCGACATTGGGGCGACGCCCCGTGGCTGCCAATAGATAGTCGAATGTTTCCGTGACCTCACCACGGTCCGCGTCCAGAAATCGAATACTCACGCCGTCGTTCGTTCGCTCAACCGACCGGACCTTGGCGCGGGTATCCAACGGAAATTCGTCATTAAACGTTTTCAGGGCATAGTGGCGAATCGTCTCTTCCTGAAGTGGCCCAAGGCTTCCACTGACACCAAACATTCGCACCCGAACCCCCAACCGACTGAGCGCCTGCCCCAGTTCCAGGCCAATTATGCCGGGGCCGAAAACGGCAACGGACCCAGGCAGGTCGTCCCACTCGAAAATGTCATCGTTCACCACCAGTCGGTCCTTGGCGTCCTTGAGAAAGCCGGGGACGTTCGGCCGGGAACCGGTGGCAATGACCACACGGGCGGCTTCCACTTCCACTTTCTCGCCGACAACAATTCGGTGAGGCGACAGGAAACGGGCCTGGCCACGAAGCCGGTGAGCCTCGGGAAATCCCTCAACCGCCTCTATCACAAAGCTGACGAACCGGTCCCGCTCCCTGCGGACACGCGCCATCACCTCTTTGCCATCAATTCGGATATCACCGGGGTGAACACCAAACATCGGTGCCTTGCGCGACTGATGGGCGCTGTCGGCCGCAGCAATCAAAAGCTTGCTGGGCATACAGCCGACACTGGCACAGGTGGTACCGTAGGCACCGCCTTCAATCAAAACGATATTGTCCGTATGCTTGCGGGCAGCGCGATAGGCGCTCATGCCAGCGGTACCCGCGCCAATAACAGCGACATCCACTTTGCGTTTTTCCACGTCTACAACTCCCCTCACCGCCTACAAAATTCATGGTTCTGCCTCAGTATAGGAGTGAATACGGGAAACCGTTCAGTTGCCAACCAAAGACATCGCAGCATTCGACGCGGGACTTTTTCAACCGCGCCTTCTAGACTGGCGCCCTGTACCGGAGCTTTCCTGGAGATAAAAGGTATGCACAACTACTGGCCGGAATTCATCACCGTCGCCCTCGTTCATTTCCTGGCCGTCGCCAGCCCAGGGCCAGACTTTGCTGTGATGCTTCGCCAGGCGCTGTGCCAAAGCCGTCGCAACGCCCTGCTGACGGCCTTCGGCATTGGCACGGGAATTCTGATTCACGTGGGGTATTCCCTGCTGGGCATTGGCCTGATTATCCAGCAGTCACTGGTGCTGTTCAGTATTCTCAAAGTGGTTGGCGCCCTCTACCTCACCTGGATCGCGATACAGTGCCTGCGCTCGAAAGCCGGCGGCATTCATGTCGAAACGGAAAACGGTGGTCGGCAAAGCGGTTTCGCGGCCTATCGGCTGGGTTTTCTGACCAATACCCTGAACCCGAAAGCCACGCTGTTCTTCGTATCACTCTTTTCCGTGATCATCAGCCCGGGTACGCCGATTGCGATTCAAACGGCTTATGGCGTCTATATGGCAGTGGCCACCGGCCTGTGGTTCATGGCCGTGGCGGTATTCTTCACCCTGCCGCAGATCCGCAAGGGATTTAACCGTTTCGGCTATTGGCTGGACCGGCTGATGGGGGGCGTTCTGTTGCTGCTGGCGGGGCAGTTACTGTTTTCAACAGTGTCTGGGGACGGAAGCCTTCCGGAAAAAGAATAACCAGAGCGGCCCCGCCCCGGTTTCAGGCAAACCAAACAAGACGGGGCGCCGGTTTGTAGGCCTCTCCCAGAACCGTGGAGCGCCATGGATGGCGCGACCGAGCCCTACAGGGACGTATTTACGGGCGTGTTCTGGGAGAGGCCTACAGACCGGCGCATGCACCAGAGCGTTGTTCACAGGCTACGTAACAGCTCTTCCGTTTGCTTCCAGCCAATGCAGGGGTCCGTTAGGGAGCATCCGTAAATTAAATCGTCGCTGTCATTTTGACGCCCCTCTTCAAGAAAACTTTCCAGCATCAAACCAACAATATTTCGGTTACCCGCCCGCTTCTGAAGCATGACCTCCTTCGCTATCTCCAGTTGCCGCGATGATTGCTTCTGAGCGTTATCATGACTGCAATCCACCATGATAGAAGCGGATATTCCCGCACTCGCCAGCGACTCTGTTGCTTCACGAATACTCTCAGCGTCGTAGTTTGTAATACCTCGCCCGCCCCGTAATACCACGTGTGTATCAGGGTTGCCCTCGGTGGTAATCATCGCGGGTGCGCCATTACTGCCTACACCGAACCGGTGATGGGGATGGGACGCCGATTTCATGGCGTTGATGGCAACGCCAATGCTGCCGTCGGTACCGTTCTTGAAACCGGTCGGCATCGGCAGACCGCTGACCATTTCACGGTGAACCTGGGACTCGGTGGTGCGGGCACCGATGGCGGTCCAACTAACGAGGTCGCCAAGGTAATCCATGGCGAACGGGCTCAGGGCTTCCGTGGCCAATGGCAGGCCCATATCTGACAGGTTCAACAGCAGGCGCCGGGAACGCAGCAGGCCTTCGTTGAGGTTTCCGCTGCCGGTGCGCTCCGGGTCATAGAGCAGGCCTTTCCAGCCAACAGTGGTTCGGGGTTTTTCGAGGTAGGTACGCATCACAATCAGGAAACGGTCGCTGACATCATCCGCCAGTGCTTTGAGCTTCTCGCCATACTCCAATGCCGCCACTTCGTCGTGGATGGAGCAGGGGCCGACGACCACCAGCGTTCTCGGGTCCTCGCCGTTGAGTATCCGGCGAATAGCATCCCGGTGCTGGCGAATCCGCGCCTGCATGTGAGCAGGAACCGGCAGGCTGGCTCGCAGTTCGGATGGTGTCGGCAGCGGCACTTCCCGGGTTCCCGGCTCAGCCTCTGATGGCTGCCGGGTCTCGTTCAGTGTCTCGATGTTCAGCGACATGTTCATGGTCAGTGTTCCCGTTTCCCTGTGTCAGAATCAAAAAAGCCCCGGCTGGTGGCTACCAGTCGGGGCTTTTTGAGTCCGGTGGCAGCCTGGGTTTTCTGCCGGGCTGCCTTCCTCGTTATTCGGTCGATGAAGATCTTATGGGCGGCCCGGGCTCTGGCTAAAATAGCCATAACCAAACCACCAAAAAAACACAGCAGCGACCGCAGCGATCGATTTTTCACCGAAAGCTTGCAGAACATTCAATTGACAGATCGCGTGTGTCGTCTTCATGCTTTCCAATATATATCCCCGGTTTCCGGCTTTGCAACCCGTAAATTCGGTTTTTTGCAGGTATTGCGGCCCTACCAGTCCCGGAGTCACTCATGAACACAGCGATGAATTGTCGGCCCACGCTTTCTTTGTTGCTGATCCTGCTGCTTTTTTCAGGCGCTCTAGCAGCGGCGCCTGAGGCCCGTACTTACCAGATGGCACAGCGCTCCGCAGAGGGTGTGGCGCAACAGATCCGCGAACTTTATACGGATGGCCAGGTGTCGATCACCGCTCGCGGACAGCAAATGGTGGTTCGTGGTGAACCAGAGGTGCTGGATGAAATCGGCAGGCTGGTGGAGACCATGGACGTCGCCCCCTCACAGATGCGCATTACGGTTCGTTCCCGACACAACGTGGATGCCAAAACCGGTGGCGGCGGATTTTCCGTCAACAACAACCAGGTCAGCGTACAGGCAGAACGCAAGGTCACCACGACACGGCGGAATCAGGAACGCACGCTGATCGTTCAGGATGGGCAATCCGCTCATATTGCCTCTGGCCAGGTCCGCACCGTACCGGTCGCCATCCGCGGGGGCCGTAATCCAGCGGCGTTTCTGGGACAGGTCGAAACCCGAAGCGGCTTCCTGGTCAGCCCGCAAGTGATTTCAGATCAGGCGGTCGAATTGAACATCGTTTCTTTTGAGGAAGACCCGAAGGGCAATCCGCCCGGCTACGACACCGAGGCGGTGATGACCATACGCCGGGTAGAACCCGGTGAATGGGTGGAACTCGGCAGCACGCGCCAACAGCGAGTAGGTGAGCAGTCCGGCATCACCTACCAAACCGGGAACAGCCGCCGCCAGAACCAGACCTTCGAGGTAAAGGTTGAGGTTCTTTAAGGCCGGTCAGATACGACGTTTCAGCAAGACACTCTTGGCTTCGTTGATCTTTGCTGCCAGGTAATCGTTGCCACCTCGATCGGGGTGGAGTTTCTGGATCAAACGTCGATGCGCCTGCACGACCTCGTCATCTGTACAGTCTGGCGCAACCCCAAGAACCTCACAGGCTTCGCTGATCGACATATTGCCGGAACTGGCGCTTTTTTGCCTGTACTCGTGGTGGGTGGCAGTGTCGTCATTATCAGACCCATTCTGCTGGTTCTGCCCGAACAGGCGGCTGATCGTCGGGGCAAACTTCAGTAAGGCTGGCAGCTTTCTCAGTAGTGGTAAAAGGGCGGCCACCGCAGCGGTCAGTACATGCACCCGCCCGGTCAGCACCATGAACAACAGCAGAGCGCCCCCCGCCACCAACACGATTTTCCAGGTAGCGGCCTTTTTCTTTTCCGGTGATAGCGCGCCCCACTGCTTCAGCACAATAAATACGGCTGCCGCCAGTGCAATACCAAGAATCCATTGCATCCGCCAATCCTTATAGATGACCAAGTCGTAAATCTGTCATTCTTGTTTGGCAACCTAATGAACGGGATGAGCTCCCGGTCCCACCTGGGCAAGGCCGGCGAAGGCGCCTGGAGCACAGTAATTGTACGCATTTTCACTGACAAATCAGTGACAGCAACCCTCTCGCTTGTATAGGATGCTATTCTTTACGGTTTGTTGACGAGTCCTTGCCAACACAGCCCCCGACGAGCCGGGCAACTCCATCCCTACGGGATCAGGAGCCTGCAAAGCTAACACGATTACCTGTAACGGACATACGACCCAGGACCTGAATTATGCGCACTGCCTCCCGCTTCCTGATTGTACTCATCTTTCTCGGTGTCGTGCTCGGCGGCATTTTTGGTTACAAGTTCTACCAGTTCGGCCAGATGCAGGAACAATTTTCCCAGCCACAGCCGCCGGCGAAAATTTCCGCGACCATGGCCAGCACCGAGATGTGGACACCTGAGATCAAAGCCGTTGGCAGTGTCGAAGCCATCAATGGCATTGAAGTGGCGAACGAAGTCCCCGGCGTGGTTGAGAACATCGCGTTCGAGTCAGGTGATACGGTGAAAAAAGGCGACATCCTGATCCGTCTGGACGCCGCCATTGATGAAGCCGCATTACGCACACGCCGTGCCGAGGCACAGCTGGCGGAGCAGGAGTTCAAGCGGGTGTCCGACCTGCTTCCCAAGCGCGCCGTATCGCAATCCCAGTACGATGAAGCCAAGGCCAATTTCGACGCAGCACGGGCAAGGGTCAATGAAGCCGAAGCCCAGTTGAGCAAGAAAATCATTCGCGCGCCTTTTGATGGCAAACTTGGCCTCCGTCTGGTGGATCAGGGCGAATACATTGGTACCGGTACGCCGATCGTCGAAATCAACATGCTCGATCCGATCTACGTGGATTACACCCTCTCAGAAAAAGACCTGCCCATGGTGCAACAGGGCTATGACGTAGTCGCAACTGTCGCGGCCATCCCCGACAGTGATTTTGCCGGCCAGGTCAGCGCCATCAACACGTCGGTTAATCCGCAAACCCGTACCGTCCGGATTCGTGCCACGCTTGGCAACGAGGAGAACCAGCTTCGCCCGGGCATGTTCGCCACGGTAGCAACCAGGCAACCCCAGGATCAGGAGGTTGTCACCGTGCCGAGAACCGCCATTTCCTACAACACCTACGGCGATTTCGTGTTTGTTGTCGAAGAGAATGATGACGGTGAATTGGTCGTCAATCGTCGCACCGTCCAGACCGGCAATACCCGGAACAGTCGCGTTGCGGTGCTCGAAGGCCTGAAAGAAGGTGAGCAGGTCGTCGCCAAGGGCCTGCTGAGATTGAGGGCTGGCCAGCGCGTTGAAGTCCAGGAAGATGAGCAGCCGGCGGAGGCGTCCAAGTAATGCGTTTCACCGACATATTCATACAGCGCCCCGTCCTGGCGACGGTGGTCAGCCTGCTGATCCTGCTGCTCGGGGCCCGGGCAGCGATGGAGATGGAAATCCGTCAGTACCCGGAACTTGAAAGCACCACCGTCACGGTGACAACTGCCTACCCCGGCGCAGGCTCTGAGCTGGTAAAAGGGTTCATCACCACGCCATTGCAGCAGGCCATCGCCGAAGCCAGTGGCATCGACTACCTCACGTCCACAAGTTCCCAGGGGCAATCCACCATTGAAGCCAAGATGGTGCTGAACTACGACGCCAACGCAGCGCTGGCCGAGATTCAGGCAAAAGTGGCCAGTCAGCGCAACGTGCTGCCTGCCGATGCGCAGGACCCGGTAATCACCTCCACAACCGGCGATTCCACCGCGCTGATGTACATCGCCTTTTACAGCGATGAGCTGGAGGTACCCCAGATCACCGACTACCTGACGCGGGTGGTGCAGCCCAAGCTGCAGGCATTGTCCGGCGTAGGCAAGGCCGATCTGCTGGGACGGCAGTTCGCCCTGCGGGTCTGGCTGGACCCCGAGCGTTTGTCCGCCGTGGACATGACTCCGCAGGAAGTGGTGGATGTACTGCTGCGCAACAACTATCAGGCGGCCGTAGGCAATACCAAGGGTAAATACACCAAGATCAGCATGACCAGCGACACCGACGTCGGTGATCCGGAGCAGTTCAAGGATCTGGTGGTCAAGGAATCCGACGGCTCACTGATCCGCCTGCGGGACATTGCCCGCGTTGAGTTGGGTTCCGAAACTTACGACCAGCTCGCCCTGTACAAGGGCCAGCCAGCGACCTACGTGGCCATTGAACTGTCACCCGGTGCTAACCCGTTAACGGTCGCAAAACTGGTCAAAGACGAACTGCCAGGTATTGAAAGCCAGCTACCTTCGGGCATGAACGTCCGCCTGGCCTACGATGCGTCCGACTTTATCGACAGCTCGATTAAAGAAGTTATCCAGACGCTGCTGGAGGCCCTCGTTATCGTTCTGGTGGTGGTTTTCATCTGCCTGGGCTCGATCAGGGCGGCGGTGGTTCCGTCCGTGGCGGTACCCCTGTCACTGATTGGCGGCGCATTTTTCATGCTGATGATGGGCTTCTCACTGAACCTGCTGACACTGCTGTCGATGGTACTCGCCATCGGTCTTGTCGTTGACGATGCGATCATCATGGTGGAAAACGTCCACCGCCACATTGAAGAGGGTGAGTCCCGCTTCAACGCGGCCATGAACGGTGCCCGTGAAATGGCAACGCCGATCATCGCCATGACCACCACGCTGGTGGCGGTCTATGCCCCTATCGGCTTCATGGGTGGTCTGGTTGGCTCACTGTTCACAGAGTTCGCATTTACCCTGGCCGGCACCGTCATCATTTCCGGTATCGTGGCACTGACCCTGTCACCAATGCTGTCCGGCAAGATCCTCAAGCCCCACGGCAATCCAGGGCGGTTCGAGCAGGTCGTGGAGCGCTCCTTCGGCGGCCTGGCCAACGGGTACAAACGTGCTCTTGCATCTTTGATGGATACCAAGTCCGTGGTGATTTTCTTCGCCATCGTGGTGCTGGGATCGATCTATTTCATGGTGGCCATGAGCCAGAACGAGCTGGCCCCCACTGAAGACCAGGGCATTCTGTTCTATCAGGGGCTCGGTCCCCAGACGTCTACCCTCGACTATCTCCAGGAACATGGAGATGAGGTTCAGGAGCGTATGTCGACGGTACCCGGCTACCATGAGGACTTCATGATTCTCGGCATCACCGGGCCCAACGCCGTGTTCGGCGGCTTCAAGATGAAGCCCTGGTCCGAGCGTGACGTCAGCCAGTTCGAGGTTCAGCCACAGCTTGACCAGGAACTGAAAAACGTCACCGGCTTGCAGACCGCCGTTTTCCCCAGGCCTTCCCTCCCGGGTTCCGGTGGCGGCCTGCCATTCCAGTTTGTGATTACCACGGGCGAGGACTACGAACGCCTGAATGACGTTGCCAATGATCTGCTCGGGCAGGCCATGCAAAGCGGCAACTTCATGTTCCTGCAGAAATCCATCGACTTTGACCGCCCGGTTACCCGCATCAACGTCGACCGTGACCGGGTGGCGGATCTTGGGCTGTCGATGCAGGACGTTGGCCGTGCCATGTCCAGTATGCTGGGCGGCGGCTTCATCAACCGCTTTAACATGCAGGGCCGCTCCTATCAGGTCATTCCCCAGGTCGACCAGGATTTCCGCCTGGACGAGCAGGCGCTCAATGACTATTACATTCGTGCCGACAGCGGCAGCCTGGTACCACTGTCCAGCGTCATCAGCTTCCAGAAAGACGTGGAACCATCACAACGTACTCAGTTCAACCAGTTGAACTCATTGACACTGCAGGGTGTTGTGACTCCGGGCGTGACGGTGGGTGATGCCATGGCTTTCATGGAGAATGCCGCCGCAGAAAGTTTCCCGCAGGGTTTCTCGTTCGACTACACCGGGGAGTCGCGTCAGTTTGCGAACCAGGGGAGCGCATTGGTGGTTACCTTCTTCCTGTCATTGCTGGTGATCTACCTGGTGCTGGCAGCCCAGTTCGAAAGCTGGCGCGACCCGTTCATCATCCTTGTATCAGTACCGATGTCGGTGGCTGGGGCCATGGCCTTCATTGTGCTCGGCTTTGCCACCATGAACATCTACACGCAGGTGGGCCTGATCACCCTCATCGGTGTTGTCTCCAAGAACGGGATACTGATCGTGGAGTTCGCCAACCAGTTGCAGGTGGACAAGGGCTTGAACAAGCGCGAGGCCGTCGTGGAAGCGGCGGCCATCCGTCTGCGCCCAATCGTCATGACCTCCCTGGCGCTGATCTTCGCCATGGTTCCGCTGTTGATTGCAGTAGGCCCGGGCGCAGAAAGCCGGTTCGCCATCGGCCTGACCATCAGTGCAGGCCTGGGCATCGGCACGCTGTTCACCATTTTCGTGTTGCCCGCGTTCTACATCCTGCTGGGCCGTGACCACCACGGCTCCACGGCGGATGAATACGGAAATGGCAACACCGGGAATACGGCTCACGCCCAGTGACCCTCGGAACGCTCTTCTGGCTGTTTGTAGCCGGCTTCGCCACCTGGTACTGGTGGCGGGCCAAGGCCATCAAGGACTTTGTGCTTCAGGCAGCCAGGAACTACTGCAAGAAAATGGATGTGATGCTGCTGGACGACGCGGTCTATCTCCGTGGCGTATGGTTCAAGCGTGACGACAGCGGCCGCACCCGGGTGTGGCGCCGCTTCCTGTTTGAGTTCACTTCAACCGGGGAGGAACGCTACCTCGGCCGAATCATCATGCTCGGCCCTCGCATCATCCATATGGAACTGGACCCTCACCGTTTCGGCCCGGACCTCTGACCTCCGGGCACATCCTGTCGACACAACAGACCCTCTCTCCCAAATGGGTGATTCATACTCCCACGCCACAGACACCCTTCGTTTGCGGTTTAACAGTTTTGAGGAAAGCTCTCCACCAACTGTGCAGGGGCGGGGTGGAATCGCTATACTGGCGCCATGACACTTTCTCACCTGTTTGGATCAACGCATTGATGTCTGGACGTTTTCTGGCACTTCTACTCTCAGCGCTCATGCCCGTTATTGCCCATGCTGACCGCCCCAAAATGGCGGTTGTCACGTCGAACTACCCACCGTACCAATACCTGGAAGACGGTGCAGTGAAGGGCACCCATACAGAAACCATCCGCCAGATTCTTGTGAGGATGGGCTATGACCCTGTTTTCCGGCTTGTACCCTGGGCCCGGGCGGAAGCCAGCGCTCGTGCTGGAAGCTCAGACCTGATCTACTCCCTGACTCACTCGCCAAACCGCGCCCGCCACTACCACTTCACCAACCCCATCAGCGAGGCACGCGATGTGTTTTTCAGCCTCTCCGACCGGGGCCTTCAGTGGCAGGAGCTGGATGACCTGGCAGGCCTGAAGATTGGGTTATCCGCCTTCTACAGTTATGCCCCAGAGTTCATGGACTGGCTGGCCGCCGGTAATGCCCGGGTGATCCAGATCAGCCAGGAGTCTCCGGAACTCACGGGACTGAAAATGATTGCCTATGGCCGTATCGATCTGTTTATCTGCGAGGAAACCGTCTGTCGGTATCTGATCGACAAACACATTGCCGATCACCCGGAGCTCGCAAATGTGTCCGCAATGCCGCGAACCGTTGGCGAAGTACGAAGTTTTCGGGCGGCATTCTCCCGCCAGCACCCGACAGGAGAAGCGCTCCGTGACGGATTCAACAAGGTGTTGACCGAACTGAAATCCAGCGATTCCGACTAGCGTCTGCGGCAATCACCTACCCCCGAAACCACACAGGCACTTAAAGGTTTCCTATACTGCGGTTTGTACCCCTCAACCAACAGACCGGGACCATGGACATCCAGACTGATCACCGCTACGCCATTAACCTGAACGTCAGGGGCATCCAGCCCTCCGCCACCCTCCGAATCAACGAACTCAGTAACCAGCTTCGCGCCGAAGGCCGGGACATTATCAAACTGGGGCTCGGCCAGTCGCCGTTCCCGGTGCCCGAACGCGTGGTCGATGCCCTGCGCGAGCATGCCCATGAAAAGGACTACCTTCCAGTGAAGGGCCTTAAGGCGCTGCGGGAATCGATTTCGGGCTACATCAACCGCAGTGAGCGCATGCGCTGCACCTGGGAGGACGTACTGATCGGCCCCGGCTCCAAGGAGCTGCTGTTCATGCTGCAGTTGGCCTACTATGGCGACTTGCTGATTCCGCGCCCAAGCTGGGTGTCCTACGCGCCGCAGGCACGCATCATCGGCCGTTCAGTACACTGGCTGCCAACGCACGCGGAAAACAACTGGCAGCTGACGGCAGAAGAGCTGGATATCGTCTGCCGCGACGACCCGTCACGGCCGCGCATCCTGATCCTGAACTACCCATCCAACCCAACGGGCTGCACCTACACAGACGACCAGTTGCTGGCCATCGCCAACGTCGCTCGCAAGTACAAACTGATCCTGCTGTCGGACGAAATATACGGCGAAGTAAACTTTGAGGGCCGTCACAAGTCCGTTGCCCGCTATTACCCCGAAGGCACCATCATCAGCACCGGCTTAAGCAAGTGGGCCGGCGCGGGTGGCTGGCGCCTCGGCACGTTTATTTTCCCGCCGGAGTTACGGCCACTGCAGGACGCCATGGCGATCATCGCCAGCGAAACCTACACCGCGACCAGCGCCCCGATCCAACATGCGGCCATTGCTGCGTTTAATGGCGGCGAAGACCTGGATGAATACCTGAAGCAGTCACGCCGGGTGCTTAAGGTCGTGGGCGAATACCTCCATCTCCGCCTCACCGAAATGGGTGCCGTGGCGCAAAAGCCCGAGGGTGCATTCTACCTGTTCCCGGACTTTTCCAACTTCCGCGAGGCGCTGGCCCGTCGCGACATAAAAACCAGTCAGGCACTGTGTCAGTCGCTACTGGAAAATACCGGTGTCGCCATCCTTCCGGCCAGTGATTTCGGCTTTGTCCCGGACCACCTTGCCGCACGTCTCGCGTTCGTGGATTTTGACGGTGCTGAGGCTCTGGCGCTGGCCGGAAAGGAGTACGGTGACCAGGAACTGAGCGACGATTTCGTCAAACAGGCCTGCCCGCGACTGGTGACAGCGATGGACAAGATGGAGCAGTGGCTCACCGGCCTGTAACAGGGTCATGATAGACTGGCGCCCTCATTTCAGATCGGAGGGCGTCATCATGTCTAACCCGGAAGCCTATACCGCCATTGCGGATTTCGCCGAAGAGCTGGCCCTGAAGGCCGGTGAGTTGATCAAGCACGAACGAGAACAGAATACCCTTCGCACCGACTATAAACAGCAGACGGAGCTGGTCACGCACGCCGACGTGATGGCCGACGAGATGATCACCGGCGCCATTCGGGAGCGCTTCCCCGACCATCGCATCCTCTCCGAAGAAACCATGCCGGACTTGAGCCAGGCCGAACACCTGGATACTCCACTGTGGGTCATCGACCCCATCGACGGCACTGTGAATTACGCCTACGGCCACCCCCAGGTCGCAGTCTCCATCGCCTATGCGGAAAATGGGCGGGTGCAGGCTGGCGTGGTACACGCGCCATTTTCTGGTGAAACCTTCCGCGCCACACGAGGTACCGGCGCCACCCTGAATGGCAGCCGAATCAAACACAGTGGGGCGACACTGCCCAGGGATTCGCTATTCGCCACTGGTTTCCCCTACACCAAGGACAGCCTTGAACCCCTGCTAAGCCGGCTGGGAGCGATGATTCATCAATGCCGGGATCTGCGGCGTATTGGTTCCGCGGCGCTGGACATCTGCTGGGTGGCCTGCGGGCGGCTGGACATCTACTACGAGAACGTCAGCCCCTGGGACTTCGCGGCGGCGCGGCTGATCGCTCTGGAGTCAGACGCGACGGCGGGGCATTTCGGTGAAGTACCGGAGGGCTATCCGGCGGACTTGTGGGGGCGGGATATCCTGATATCAGCCCCGGCGGTCTGGGAGCCGGTTCGCGACATCCTGCGAAAGGCGTCGGGCTACGATTGAACACCCCAGACGGCTTCTGACACCAGGCCCCACGCTTCGTCAAAATCGTTGGAGGGTAATCGGGAAAATGAGGAACGTACGTAGCGCTGAACCCGGCCCTCCATAAACACGAGCACAAAATCCGCGCCCCTTGCCGAACTGGTTCTCGGGCGCAAACCCTGGCGAATCTCGCCTTCTTTGAGTGCCTGGCGTACCTGGGTTTCCAGGCGTTCGAAGAACTGCGACGCTCGCTTGCGAAGGGTTTCATCCTCCCCCATCAACGCATCACCGGTCAGCACCGTACAAAGCCCCGGATTGCGTTCGGCAAACACCAGCACCAGATGCACGAGTTGCTGTAGCCGAACCCGAACATTCTCCTGTTCCTGCAGGATAACCTGACAACGGGAAAACACCGCCTCCTCGGCAAACTCGATCAGCGCCTCGAACATCTTCCGTTTACTGGGGAAATGGCGATACAAGGCCGCCTCGGTGACACCCACCGACTTGGCCAGGCCAGCAGTGGTAATTCGTGCTCCCGGATCTTTCTCCAGAAGCTCCACGAGGGCATGAAGAATCGCTTCACGGCGACTGATTTTTTGTTCTGTCATAACAGGACTGCAGCGCTCTGTTTATCTGCGGAATTTGGGTGCAGGCGGGCGCATCCATTCGGGACCGTAAAAAACAGGGATGTTTTTTACGAGCCTACAGGGACGTATTCACGG
>OJEP01000177.1_pt1 | contig 30754 bp, 32 predicted proteins | sample 1593761 | NCBI WGS metagenome assembly OJEP01 (sample SAMN05416783, study PRJEB24817) | seawater metagenome | isolation source: Sea water | place: Canada:Atlantic | collected 2013-11
GATAGGAGTCCGTCTCGTGGGCTCGGAGATGTGTATAAGAGACAGCATGTAAACACGAGCCACGCGAAGGTCGTGACGCTCAATCTCAGCGTAGGCATCCGCGAGGACGCTGCTGTTGATTGGGGCTACAACCTGGACGTCAGGGTTGGACTGGCCCGGAAGGCTGTCGAAACCGTTGACGGCGATTGCGTCGAGAACCGAGAAGACACGCTCGTCCTCAGCCGCTTGGATCTGCGCCTTCGCGAGATCCTGAGCACGCTCGATAAGATCGAAGCGGCGCTCACGGATTTGAGTGAGGGGAATCTCAGGGTTCGAGGCAATCTCGAAGAGAGGGAAAATCACACGACGAGACTTCTGAATGGCGAGAATGTTCTCGCCCTCTTCGCCGACCACGTAAGCGGTGACGTCAGGATCTTTGTCGTAGATGGGAAGGGCACCGTCTGGAAGCTGCTCGACCAAAAAAGTCTTACGGCCAACAGAGGTGTAATCACGACGGGTACGGAGAGGCTGAATCATAGATGCAGCCAACTTCGCGCGACCCGAAGCTGTCTTGATGTAGTCGCTGATGATGCGCTGCTTGACAGCGTTATCTACGTTTACGTTACTCATGGGTTCCTCCAAAGAACAGAAGTGGGTTCAAACGCGAAGGTCAAAGATGACCTCAGCAAGAGTTGCGTCCGGGGCGATCTTCACGATACCGAGAATCGTTCCCGACCCATCGGCTGTTGCGAACGCAGACTCAACGCCGTTAAGCTGATCGTCGACGTTCGTGATGTACCCGTTAAGAGAAGCCACAACCGAGTCTCCCGAGGCGTACGTAAGGTCCGCTCCCGAGTCGAGGTTCTGTGTCTCGTACAACTGGACACCGATGGTTCCCTGAGAGGACACGTAAGGACCCTTGCCAGAGGCAGGACCGGGGGTGTTCTCGTAGGCGTTACCAGCCGCGTCGTTAATGAAGAGACCAAGAGGAGCAAGTGCTCCAGCACCGGGCGCTGCCGCCAGGGGTCCACCAACGAATCCGTTGCCAGCGTCGGGGCGCGTGAACGCGACCGAGCCACCAAGGACACCATACTTGGGCGTCGAAGATAGAGTCGCAGAGACGTTAGTCGCCACAACTGGGGGGTTTGTCTGAGTGAATCCGTCTGTCGTCAGTTCCGCCGCAAATGTATTGCGGTGTCCTACGTAGAGGATGCGAAGCGCGGAGCTAGACTCGGTGAAATCACCGGATGCCTGACCTGGAATAGCCATGAGTTATTCTCCTGAATAGAGGGTGTGTTCTACGTTATATAAGTGAAAGCGGACTGTTATCTCAGAGTACGTCCGAGATGTCGGGATCTTGCTTCCACAGACTCGAAAGATCATAAGAATCTTCCCCTGCTTCAGCAGCTTCTTTCACCCGCCCGCCCAAGCTCTGTACGCCTGCCGTCTTCGCGTTCTCACGAACGGGAGCCGGTGTACGTGCTTCCTTGGGGATAGTGTTGTTGAAAAGGTTCTGAAGGGTCTCGTCACCAGCGATAGACTCGCTAGCTACGACATCCATCGAAGGATTCATGCCGATGTCAAACTCGGTGGAAGCGTGGGTATGCATGTCCATTCCCATCCCGCCGCCGCCGTGCTGCATCATGTCCTGAAGCATTGCATCAATCTCGGGGTCCTCTTCGCCGTGCATGTCCATGCTGTGCATGTCCATCATTGCGTCGACTTCCTCGGTACCGTGCATGTCCATGGCCTCTTCCATCATAGGAGAAGCTGCATGGTCCTCGTCCATCATCTCACGAAGCATTGCCTCAATCTGATCGTCGGAGAAATCCTGAGAGGACTTCTTCTTTCCGCCCTCCTTCTCTTCCTCTTCGTCGTCATCAGACTTATCTTCGTCCTTGTCCTCGTCTTCATCGTCTTCAGCGGACTTCTTAGAAGCTTCCTTCTTCTCGCCCTTATCGTCTTCCTTCTCTTCTTCCTCAGCAGCATCCTTCTTCTCCTCCTCTTCCATCTCCTCTTCCTCATCGCCTGCGATGCGGAGAAGGGTGGAGAGAACGTAGCTGTCAGGAAGTGCCATAAGCTCGTAGCTCTGGTTCTCAATCATGGCCAGAGGTGCTCCGGGGAGCAGAGCCTGAGCAATCTTGGTACAAGAGTACGCCTTACGCTCAAGTGCCGCGAACACGTCACGGGCGCTTGTCTTGGCGACCTTACGGTCGTTCATCTGGTCGACAGGAACGTCAGGGGTTTCCTTACGATCGCGGTCTTGAGGGGAGAATGTCGATGCGTTATCGTACGCATCGCCGGAGTTCCACTCCTCAACATCCTTGTGGTTGAGGTTAGAAGCGGGCATGTTAGGGAGCCCAATCTCATTACGACCTAGAGCGGCGTCGTCAGGAAGCTCTTGGTGGACGTCCTCTGCAAAGGCAGAAGGGTCTCCAATAAGGTACTTCTCGACGGGCGGCAGGTCGCGCTCTTGGTTCATCTGGTAAGGATCGGCCTTACGGTTCCATGTGCTGCGCTTTCGGCCCATGTGTTACCTCCGTACATTGTGGGGTAGACGTTGACTAGTCAAAACCCTCCGTGCGGAGGGGGTTGGAAGCTTAGAAAGGGCCACACCCTTTCGAGTCCAATTCGATAACTAGCAATCTATAAGTAGATTATACTTAATATGGCTTGAAAATAGGACATTTCACTTGATAAGAGTGCCCAAAACCACCAATTGACGTGCTTCTTTTCGGGTAAACGACCTTCCTGAAGCCAATTCACACGCATTCAGGAACGCGTGCAGGTTGGTGTAGTTTTGAGTTCCACCTACCCTGGACAAACAAGAGTATACCGTAGAATCGTAAGATTCTTTCGAGAAGTCTCGTGTTTGTAGTCTGTGAGCCGCAAGGATTTCACGGTTACCATAGGAAGTGGAGTTCTTAACTGCGCCCCATCCCTGGTTCTTAACCGTCTGCAAAACCAAGAATACTTGACGTACCGCAGACGAGTCAGGAAGTTCTGACGCATAGCGTGCTGTGAATGCCTGGAAAGACTTCACGACAGTGTCATTAAGACTCTCGGATTCAGGGGCTCCCTTGAACTCAGGCTTCTTCTGTCCCAAGTCCATCTCTTCCTTGACTTCCTGTCGAATCTTGCGTTTAATGTCTTCAGTCAAGTCTGTTTTTATTTGGTCTCGAACCTCTTCGACGAAGTTCTTGTCTTTTTCTTCTCCTCCACCTTCTTCATCGTCATCGAAGTTGAAGGCGGTTCGAGGAGCGGCAGAGGCAAGCACCGAACGCATCTCCTTCTGGAGAAGGCCGAAAGCTTGGTCTCTTGGCACCGAAGCTTCTCTCAGGTACTTGTCGATGTTCTGAGACGTCATGAACTCCTGCAAGAGAGGAGAGGACGCAAAGATAGCAGCATAAGGAGAAGACTCTCTCATGACCACTTCCCCTGTATCTGTTACAGTAGGATTCAACACTGTACGCATCACAGCGCCCTTGAACGCAGGGTTAGCGACCCAGGAGGCTTCGATGAAGGTGACCGACTCAGGATCGCTCTTGTGTCCGCATAGCTCGGCAATGACGCGCTTCTTTCCTGCGTGGTCAATGAAGGAGTCACCCTTGTAGTAGCGGACGTGCTCGCAAAGCTCTGTGTCGTCAGCAGCAACGTTTCCACACTTGGTGCAGATGCTGTACTGGATCGAACATCCCATAGACAGGGAGTTCATCTTGCCCGACTCAATGTCTTTGATGAGGTTCGCGTGTCGACGATCCGTCGCCACAAGGATGTCTACGTAGATGGAGTCCCCAAGGTCTCGCGCTACAGCGTCAATCACCTTTCCCTTGGAAAGCTCTGGGATCTGAACATGCTCGACATAGTTCTCAGCACCGACGAAGGTACGGAACGTGTTGAGCAGAAGAGACCTCTCCCATGCGTCACCATTTTGGTTGACATACTTGGTGGTCTCAGGCGTAATGTGATATTGGTTCCACAAACGCTTGATGTTCTTGCCTTCCCCCTCCAACAAGCTCTCACCCGTCTTGACATTAGGGACCTCGTCCACGTCTACCGATGCGATGATCGTGCAGTGCGTGAGGAGGTATCTTGCCGGAGAGAACTCACTGAAGTTGAGGGTAGCAGTCCTTTCATTGAAAAGAGACTCACCGCCCTCTTGCTTGGCTACATCGCGGAAATCATTCCACGACTGCAAATTCAGGCTTGGGGTCTTGACAATAGCGTCTGCTGTTTTTATAAAGGCCATAGGAGTACCTCGGGCAGGGAAGGAAAGTTACTTGGACTTGTCGCCTACTACAGCACGAAGTAGAGGGTCGTTAGCGGAGAAGAAGTCGATAGGAGACTTCTCTACAAAGTCCTCATCACAAATTGAAATCTCTTCGCCTGGAGACAGGAGGTCCTTGGGACGAATCGTAAAGAGACATTCCTTGCAGACATAGAGCTTCGTATGCTTCTTGTAGTGAGTCTCGTGCAAGTCTTCTCTACAGTTTGGGCAGGCGAAGGTTCCGCTCTCGACTTCCCTCTTGGAGGGCATGTAACGCCTCCCCTTGGCTCTCCAGTAGATTGCTGTTTTGGTCAGAGGCTCTCCTCCGAATGCAAAGCGCACTCCCTCTCTAACCTCGTGGTCTCCAAACGACTGCGAGTTTGCCAAGTAGAGGGCATCATACGTCTGCATCTCCGACATACCCTCATGACGAAGCTCTGTAGCCTTGACGGCCACTGAGGCGAGTCTGTTGCGGGCGTACCGGTCTGCGACCTTACGTGCACGCTCAAGCTCCCAGGAGGAGTAAGAGGTGTCTTGTAGGTACGTAGCAGGGACGTCGATGCGGTTGTCCGGGATGATCTCTTCAGCGGAGAATCGAATGTTCCCATAAGGAGTCTCGACGTCCACAAAGCCAATCTTGTCCAACACAGCGGTTACGACACCAATCTGAGGGGCGTAGCGATTGCCTCGGGTAAATACGGGGAGAAGCACCGTATCGCCTACCGCAAACTCAGCCGCGCGGGCTTGGTAGTCAATGTAAGAGGTTTTGTTGGACATAAGTATTACCCTTGGTAAGAAAGAATAGCCTCTCGAAGAGCCTTGAACATTGAGAAGGCAATAACCTCCGCAGTCTCTTGAAAGGGAACCATGAACTTACGGTTGCTATAGATACGGTTCCCAGTGTCTCTATCTGTAAGGATGATAGAGTATCTCTGGGTGTCAGTAATACCCATTAGGTCTATAGTCAAAGACATGTTAAGTGCCTCAGAACCTGCAATCTTTGTGTTGCTGAAGTTTCCGATGTACATGTTCGAATGGGTGACCTCAATTGGGCTCTTCGATCTGCCCATCAAGGTTTGACCCAAATAACGCAATTGAGATTCTACCGCCACCATAAGAGGGGCAGGGGCAGTGGCGCCCTCTTTTACCATTGAATGAAGAGCCTTCTTAAAGGCGGGTTTCAATTCTGGTTTGGCAACGGCTACTTTGGCCATACGAGTAAGTAAAGCTAAATCCATGATAGGTTCCTTAGTAGATAGATAAAAAGCCCCCTTCCTCAACTTAGAAAGGGGGCTCCTTGAAGGTCAGAAGAGATTCAGGTCCAGTAATCAGTCTTGTCAGACCAATAGTCGTGAGAAGCCTCACGAGGCTCATCATCCCACCAATCTCTGGCAGAAGACTCTTTCTCTTCTTTCTCCTCTTCCTTGTCCATGTCCTCGTCCTCATCGGCGTGGACAAGACCAGACTGCATCATACCGTCCTCAATAGGACGGTGGAACGAGTTGTGAGGCTGATCCATGTGCTTGATAGCATCATCATCAGCATCGTGCTCTTGAACGTCATTGGACGGAGCGAATGTATCCAAGTGACCCTCATCCGTGTCACGCTCCACGACGATAGCGTCATGGATGTTCTCAAGGAGACGGGGGTTGAGGCCGTGGCTCTCCATCATACGATCGGAGAGACTATCAATCTGGTGTAGAAAAGCCGCTGCTTCGCGCTCGGACAAACCGTAAGCAGAGAAGTTGGTTTCAACTTCCTCTGCGATCTTATCGAGACGCTGTGCGTAGGCCAGAACTTTGCGCTTGCTCATGTTGTCCTCGCTGGGGGAAAAAAATCAGTGAGTTATGGATCTTGCTGCCACCAACACGGAGACAGAGGAGACTCGATACGAACTAATGATAAAAGGATTAGCGTTAAAGGGCTTAGGTACCTTGAACAGAACCTTCAAGAACTCTTTGAAGGATTCCTGCAAGTTTCTCGTAGGTCGGAGCATCAACCCTGGACTGGTATTTACCCTCTTCATAAGCGTAAATAGCATAGTCCAAAGCAATTCGGCACGCCATGTCAGGGTCGTAGTTCAAAAGGTCAACCTTCAAGAAGTCGCTGTTGAGCCACGATACGGCGTCAAGCAAAATCTTGGAGAAGTCCTCCGAGGTCAACTCCCGTGGATCAGGTCGACTCCACTTGGGTGCATCTGGGAGAAGTTCCCTTGGTTCGTACCCAGGTACTCCTCGATACTGTGCGTGCTTGCTCATACCCTTTCGGAGGGAAGCCGCAATCATCTTGGGGTCTAGTTTGTCTTGCATTGCAGTGGCTCCGTGTACTAGGTTCCTGAGAGCAGTCAACCAGTGGTATAGGTTGGTGTCTTGGGGAAGGTCTTCCCTCAAGGCCAAATCAAGTTCTTCTCGTATGTGGCTCAAGTGCTCTTGCGAAGTTCTCTTGAGTCTGTGCCTCCAACCCAAAACGGCTTCATCCAAAGCATCCGAGGAGACGAACTGATCGTTTGGATTCCTCAGTAGGTGCATGGCATCTTGGAGAGACTTCAGAGGCGCGCCTTCTTTGGCCTGGAACTCCGCGTAGGATTCTTCGCCTATGACCAAGAGTGCGTCGAAGTAGTCTACCCTATCATCACGTCCTGTAGTCAGGGACTCATTGAGCTTGCGCTCTTTGTAGTACGTAATGTTGCGCAGGTACGTTGCCGCATCCCAATCCGCCATGTGACGACGAAGGCGTCCTCGGTCCCGTAGACGGAGTTGAGCGTGCTCGAAGACTTCTTCTGGCTCCCAATTAGGAGGTAGAGGGTCCATACGTAGGCGGAGAGCCTTCTGAGCGAACTCCTTCTGGGATGGGTCCGAAAGCTTGGAAACAAGCTCCTCATTGGACATGCTGTAGAGACCCAGAGCACCTTCCAAGATCTGCTCTTCTGTGAGCTTCGGAGCTGGAACAGACTCTTCTGTCTTTTCGACGAGCTTGAACGAAGTCAAGTAGCGCATCAGGACGCGTTGAGCCGAGCCTCCAATGTCTTTGTAGTTCATCGAAAGGTCTTTATCTTTCGAATCCGTATCTGAATCACGCGTCTTGATACGACGTTTCTCACGGTCCGTTCTCGGAGGCTTCTTCTTGGGGGCAGGCTTGATGAGATTCTCAATCTGTTCCTCATCGTGCTTGTCTTCCGATTTTTCAGTTTTAGCCATACGAGAGCCTCATCAGAAGCGTCCTCCCTCAGCGGGAGGGACGTGGTTGATCTTGAACTGAGAGACCTTTGAGAGATACTCAATGAATCGCTCAAGGAAGTCACTCTGTTCAATGACACCTCGACCCGCATCAGATAGCACCGAGCGAATAGCCTCGTTGAACGTGGCATCGTTGACAGTGAAGAGGTCTCTCTCCAGGCGCTCGCGAACCGACTCGGGATCGATGTTCAAAAGTTCCAAAATATAGTCCACAGAGAGCGAACCTTTCTGGTACAAATTAAAGAGGCTATCGAAAGTATCTCGGTTGTCCCGAACCGCAAGACGTGTGAAACTCAGGTTAGGATACAAGACGACCTTGTTGCCGAACTCGTCGTACTCGTAGAATCCTTTGCGAATGGCCACCGGCTTGAAGAGCTTGTCGTGGACATACTTCTGAATGATATCACGATAGAGGAGGTACCTGTTGTTGATGATCTCAATGTTGATACGCTCCCCTGAGTAACTGGACTCTCCAGTCAGCATGGACTCAGTGACTCCCAAACCGGCAAACAACTGACGGTCCGTGTAGTCGTACTCTCCAGAGAGGTTCAGCAAGCGAGCATCAGCGCTGATCTCCTCCCAGTTCACCTGATAGTTGGCAATGATGGAGTAATCGGGGTCCAAGAGAGCAAGGTCAACCTGATCTCGAAGCTCCTCAACATCGTTCACGTCAAGGTCTTCAGCGTAGATAAGACGCTTGGGCGTCATAGCACGTGACGCAATGCTTGTTTGAGCCTGACGTAGCTTGTCTCGGTACACGAGAGCGCGGAGACACCTCTGTAGGATAGAAACACCGTTGTCCTGATAAGAAGGCTTCGAGCGTGCCAACTGGAACGCGAAAGACCCCTCATTCGGGTTGGTCCCCAGAGGGATGTTCTGACCGTCCTGCAAGTAGTTCCTGATCTCTTCAGGGATCATCGCGAACTGACGAATTGCCACAGGGTCTCCCGCAAGAGCCTTGGAGATGATGTTCGCGGTCTGCTGGTCGGGGATCAGCTCAATACGGTCTTCATCCGAGAATTGGTACCCTTCCACGCGCACCTGATCTGGAGGGAGAACCACGAGCTTGTCCCAACCCTGGTAGTGGTGCTTGATGTACTCTTCTTCAAGTTCCTTGGAGTTGGGACGCTCTTTCTTGAGCACCTTTACTTCACCATCCAGGTCGACGAGAGGCACGTGTTCGTAGTACACCTCTTCAGGTACTTCTACAGGAGTATCTTCAGCAAAGATGAACGCCTCCCCGATGACGTAATACTCACGGGTAGCTTCAATGAGCACCTGGAGCAAGTTCAAGCGATCAACCATCTCTTCGAAGAATCGAAGAATCTTCCGGTTCCTCTTGGGATTCTTGCCACGAGGAAGAGACAGACGTAACTTGGAGAGAGGAAGCTCCGTGTGCAAGTCGATAGCTTGCCCCACAAAGGGGTCGTTGTTGTAGAAGTGGCGGTAGTACCCGCGACGTTCCGTAAGATTCTGGGGAAGCTCTAGGAAGTCGGTGCTCAGGTGTGGCGAGTAAATGTTGGTCGCTTGACCCTGCATGTAACCTCCCCCAAACGAGGAGCCTCCCCCGGAGTTGAACCCCATCCCCACACCGCTGGTACCTACACGTAGATTCATAGCTGCCGTGGCTACTTTCTTACGCGAAGAGGCTTTGACCTTCCGGCCCGGCGTGATTTGAACGTTGGTTGCATTAGCGCTCAGGGTACGCAAATCTGCGATCCTGCTCACGAGTACACTCTCTTGATTTCTTTTGGTCGACATCTATTACTCCAATCCTTCCAGGGCTCTCAGCAAGGTGCCTAGAGTCATTTCTGTGTCTCCCACAAGCACAAGTGCTTCCTCAAGATCTCCACGTACTTCCTTGACAGCCTTCTTGTCTTCGTCTATGCTACGTTGAAGGTCAGGAATCAGCATAGACACCTTACGAAGGAAGGTGTGGTCTTGTAGTGCCCTTTGTAGGTCACGGCCTTCACGTGCTCCACGGCTAAAAGACCGTTCGTAAGCGACCTCACCCGATAGGAGTTCCATGATTCGGCTCTCTTTCTGAACAAAACCTCTCATCTGAGCCTCCAGGCTTTGTAGCTCGCCTGAAGCTTGATCCAACAAGCCTTTGAGTTCTGTAAGGTCTTTCTCGTTCACGAGGTCTCCTCTGGGCTGTAAGGTCCGATCTCTCGTTCCTTACATACAGTGTAGTAGGCTTTACAACAGGACCGGAGGAAGTTCCAACTGTCCCCGTCTCCGTCAGCAAGAGCCGTCCAAGAACCACCACACCTCTCGTAGAGGTGCTTAAGAAGGTAGAACTCAGGCTCCTCCATACGCTTAGCTCTCTTCTTTGAGAGCTTACCTAACATCAAGGTCATGGAGTTGAACCAAAACCTGTCTTTGAGCTTCACATCGGAATCAGACATCAACGGCCACCATTGGGGTTACGTTTTGAATTGTAGTTTCGGCGTCTTTTCCTCTTCCTTTGGTAGTCATTCATCGAACGTGGCAAGGACGGCATATCCTGTGCAGGTCCTGCCGACTTTCTGCCCGCCGACTTTCTACGGGTAAGACGATCGGCTCCGAGCCAGATGGCACGAACCAATGCGTCAGAGAAGTCGTCGTACTTCCCTGCGACTTGAGGACCTTCGACAGAGATGAGGTGTTTACCTCGTGCTGTCCCTTGTAGCTCCAATAGCTCTTGGATATAGGGACTGTATCCCTGACGACGAAACTCTGGGTCATCATCTTCAAGAACATAATCGTACAATTCGATCATCTCATTAAACATCAAGATCTTAAACGCTTGGTAGATCTCAGATGACTCCGAAGCAGTGAAGTGTTTTACCCGAAGTTGATGAAGTCCTCTTTTATGTAGAATTTGCTCGAATCCGATACCTTCAAAGCGGTCGAATACGCCTTCCGCGATGTAGAAGCGCTTGGACAATTGATCAATCCAATTGGAGACCTCTTCATAATCGAGTGTCTCCACAGTCTCCAGGCCCTTGGCATAAGGTACCAAGGGTTCCTTGAGGTGGGGGTTGAGATCGTACCAAGACGTCTTGGCTTGCCACTGCTCGTGGTAGACCAAGCGTACCTTGTCGTCGACCACCTTCGAGAGTGCAATAACAGTACGGTCCCCACGAGGCGCGAGGTCGAGCCCGAGGTAGTGACGCTCTCGGGCAGCTCCCTTTGTGGCAGGCTTGAGGTGGGGGTCGACACAAGCGATGAGGTCCTCATCACGTTCAATCCAAGACTTGACCTTGTCCGTGAACTCAGCACCAAACTCAGTGTGGAACGTGACAGGGTTCTTAGCGTACTCTTTTTCGTAGTAGTCAAGAGGGATCGTCGGGTTAACTTCCCACGTAGGAGCCTGAATCATCAGCAAGCTTTTAGCCCCTATGGTTCCCGATAGCGCCATCGCGTATTGGTCATAGAAGAGACCCTGGCGGGCGTAGGGAGAAGAGATCATGATCATACGACCATGAGAGTCTCCCACAGGGACAGAAGAATCCTTGGGGTCTTTCGGAGAGAACTGAGCCAAAGAGGGGGAGAGCGCCTGATAAACTTCGTAGGCGGATGCCTGACCCGTATGGGCGAAGAAGGCGACCTCGTCCATGATGGCAGCGATGTTCGCTGCACCACGAACACCCTTTGCCACCGCTGAATAGAACGTCAAGCGAAGTGACGGGTTGGCTCCGATCTCAAGGTCTCTTGGAGTGTGGAACGTAGCCTGGGTCTGAGTCTCCGCATACATGTACTGCTGGAAGAACTGGCAGTTAGAGAAGTGGCGTCGAACCTCCTTATAGAGAATAGCAGCCTGCTCCCTCGACGTAGCAAGAGAACAGATCTGAATGGGAGCAGACTCAGGCGTTCCATAGTATTTCTGAGGGTTGTACTTACGGAGAAGCTTGTAGGTCTCATACGCCGCAATCATCGCCGAAATCGTCGACTTACCCGAACGTCGACCGATCGGAAGAATCATCTCTCTACGATCATGGTCCTGAACTTTGATGTTACATCGTCCCTGCTCGTAGAGGTACTCTAGATACTTGACTTCCGTGAACTCATGGTATATCCCTGGAAGTATCTGACCCTCGTTGTTAGGGTCCATACGGTCCAGGTGTCGCCAAGATTTCGGAACTCTAATGTAAGGGTCCTCATCGTCCAGCTTCAAGTTGTAGAACATCTTGAGAATGAACCGTTGAACCGGAAACAGAGCCGCACCTGACAACTCCTTGGAGAAGCCCAAGCCGAACGGAGACTCGATGAACTCGATAATGTCCATCGCATCATCATCTTTAATATCACCGTCGCTTTGCGTAGCCTTCCGGCCTATCGATCGCGCTAGATTTCCAAGACCCATTAGGCCCTCCTGGGAGTAAAGGCCATATATTCGTCGATATTTCCAACGTGTTGCTGACCTGAGAGGTACAAAGAGTGTGGAATTCTAGGATTTAGCTCCCACGAGTGTAGAACTAAACCTAGGTAATCAGGCATGTTTCGTGTGAAGTTGAAGTAGTCGTGCCCCACCGGGTCCTTACCTGAACCGACAAAGATGTACTGAGACCCGCTACCGTGCAATTGAGGGAAGATACCCGAAGTCGTAGCCGTAAAATCTTTACAATAGTCAAATTCATCTGCGTACCAACTAAAAGGACGCACACCTCTAACATTCCGGTTGGTCTTAAAGAAGAGGCGAGCCTTGGATGCAGCCTTGGATGCCGTCTTGGATTCAAAGTACAGGGACGAGTTCGTCATGGTAGACATCTGGCTTCCTACCCACGTACCTCTAGTAACATCGTCAATGTACCTCTTCATCAACCGAGGCCATTCGGAAGAGACCGAAGTCAAGAGGAAGTCTGCGGAAGGTCGCTGACCCAAGACGTCTTTGTGGTTGGGAGCCGCTAGAGCCATCGCGGTGTCATATACCGCTTTGTTCTGGAGCATAAAGGTCTTCCCTGCACGTCGACCCGCAAAGATAACCACTCCTTTCGGGCGAACTCCAGGGTCGCAAGGGAACGCTCTACCTTGGTTCTGAAGGTACTCCAAGAAGCCTTGCTCAGTGAAGCTCATACACCCCGATTTAGGGTCTAGAGGGTCCAAATAAATACTGATAGACGTGGTGGTATCGTCTAGAATCTCTCCTTCCATTAGCTTGTGAACCATCAAAGTTGCACCTGAAAGAGGGTACTTCTTGGCAGTGTAGTTCAAGCCGAAAGGCGAGTTGAAAAAAGGGGCGACGTTAAGGGTACGTTCAAACATGACAAAACTCCGATCTCGTGGCAGGGACCGGAGTTCATGTCGTATGGTCTTATAGTAAAGACCGGACCCTAGGTTGTTTTATATTTTCAGGCTTTAATGAAGTTCATGGCGTCCTCTGTCCAGCGGTCGTCATCGAACTTCTTTCCAATGTTGTCGAAGAGAATACTGATCTGCTCCTCGCTCAAGCCACTCTGTAGAGCGCTATCACGAACAACACGAACCAGAATCCACTCCAACAACTTCTCAAAGCGCTTCGACTTGAAATCGAACGCTTGATCTAGCACCGCATCCCTCTTCTTGAAGTAGAGGTCCGCCATTTGCTTCAGGGCGGTAATACGGCTTCGAGACGTCTGAGACGTCTCATTCCCATGTCTTCCTTGTTCGCTTCTTTCGAAGCCCAAGTGTGCTGCCTCATATGCGAGGTCCGTCATCAACTGGTCAAGGATGTCTAGAGAGTTGGGGTCCTTCTTGAGTTTCTTCAAGAGGCGATTCTTGTTGACATACTCTTCCCTTTGCTTTTCAATCTGAGCGACCACTGGGTTAGCAGGTAGAAGCTCAATCTTGCGCGGGCGTCCACGACCACGTTTAGAGACTTTCTCTAAGCTGACCGTCTTGGGCATGTCTGGGATGTAACTATTTGACATCTATTACTCCGTAAAACCTCCGAACATCACATCCACTGGCGTCGAATCCTTATCTTTACCAAGCTCCAAGTCCTCATAAGGACTCAAAACCTGACTCGCCGTCAACTCCATGGCGAACATCTGATCGATGCCAGTAGGAGCGTGAATGTGTGTCGCATCAACATAATCCGAGATGGAAGAAGTTGTTCTGTCGTAGACCTGATCCAGGTATACAGAACCCATCTTGACCACTCGGGCTCCGAACTCACCCGACAAAGAGGTCATCATGTCCACCTTGTTCGAGCCTTCCAAGATCAAGGCACGGGCCTTCTTCAACATGAGTACGAGTTGCTTCTCAGCCTTCCCATGGTCCATGACGGCACCGTAGTGAGCTTCGTACCTCTTCTCAGCAACTCGGGACTGTGCCTTGGGCTCGATAAGGTTCGCCTTTCGAGTCAACTCCTTGGCACTCAGGTTGAGTTGCATGAGAAGCTCTGCGTCTTCCTTCGTAAGCTGACCTTGAGCCATTCGGAAGGAAAGAGACTTGCGGAAGGTCTCTGCGTTGTACTGAGGAGAACTTGTAAGCGCTCTGGTGTACAAGAGGCAGGAGCCTTCACGGTTGTACATGCACCCGTCACACTTCGAGGCTTTGACGATATGCGTAGCAGACGCCTTGGCAGCACGTGCACCTTCTCGACAGTCTCCGTGAGCGTCAGCACGAAGATACGCGCGTCCAAAGAGACCTTCCTCTTCTCGAAGAGAGAGAATAAGAGGAGCGTGAGCCACAATCTGCTTGGCAGTCAGGGAAGAAGAAATCTTTGCCGACAAACGAGCACCGGACACACCCGAGGCAATCTCATCTCGAAGCCAACGGCCAATCTGAACCGAGAAGAACTCGGGGATGACGGTGGATTCCTTGAGGCCCATAGGCTTGAACGCTGCGTCCGTAATAGCAGCGACAATGAGGTCCTCTTGAGACCTACGAGCCGTAGCGTTACGAAGCTGAGAAGAAGATTTCTGGTCAGGGAAATAGACGTTCGCTACGACCTCGGGGCTGAAGCGTGCCGCCATCATACCCAAGACCTTACGTCCTCCGTCCTGCTTGGCATAGAACGCCAAATCACGAGCGACTCGAATCTGATCTGTTTCAAGGGACCTCTTCTTGAAGTCCGAGATGTCTTCCACTGAAGGAGTGTAAGAGGTCTTGTTGAGGTTGACCTCGCCTCCAATGTGACGCTTGCCTCGTTCGATGTCGAGGTCCTTCTGGGTCTGCTGGTTACCTGCGGCGTACTCAGAAGCCTCTTTGTACAGAGACTGCCCGTATACAGCGTTGGCGAACTCCAAAAGGTCCCCTGAAGAGAAGCTTGCGAAGCGATGCGCAAACGAGGCTTGAACCTTACGGCCCGACCCCTTCTCAAGAGAAGCGTATCGTCGAAGCACCTTCGACTTGAAGTCTCGCGAAGACATAAGGTCTGCAAGAGTGTTCGATGTCACTTGAGGAAGAGTCTTCAGAGAAGCTCTCTTCTTCAAGAGGGTCGAAATTTCCTTATCGGAGAACCCATCTGTGAGGAAATACTCGCTTCCCTGAAGGTTCCAATGCTGCAAGACATCGTCGTACCCAAGAGACGCAATCTTCTCGTGGAGATCCTCATTGCGCTGACCAAGTGCCATCACCATAAGGAACGCCTTCTTCTGACGAGCTACGGAAGGGTCTTCGACCTTGATGCGCTCGATACGAGCCTTCGCCAAAGCACGATGGGCAACCTTGGCAGAAACGCCTTGAGTAGGGTCGTACACGACAGGTGAGATACGATCGTACTCACGCACCGCTTCAGGTACAGGCTTGGAGTATACAGCGTAAGCGAAGCGTCGAAGCTTTGACTCTTCCATCTTGAACAGACGGTTGGCCAACTTTGCCAGAAGGGCTCCGTCGTGCTTGTGACCGAACTGCTGGAGGGCGTAACGGTATACCACCTGACTTACAAGGTCCTTAGACCTGAGAGAAGGGGTCTGAGAGGCCGTCTTAGAGGCTCCAGGCGCTCCATAGGGTACAACCTCGGGGTGAGCCTTCAAGTACGCCTGAGCGGCCTCACGGCTCTCGAAGTACGAGAGGTCCGCGTAGAGATGTCCCATAAGGTACATGTGAGGCTTGAGCGTCTCCAGGTCGGCATCCCCCTTAACAGCATCGCGAAGCTCTGGTCCATGTGTCTCATGGAGCATACGAAGCGCGTAAGTACGAATCTTCTCGGACAGAACCCTGTTCTCAACCTTCTCACGCTCCACAACAGTCTGAGCGAGAGATGTACGCGCTTGAGCAGAGGTGACATCTTGTGAGAAATCACGCTGAACCGGCTTACGGTCGAGGTCCTTAACCTGCTCCTTCAACGGAGCGAGGTTCGCTGTACGGATACGTTCCTTAGCAGACATGCCCGCAGTGACCGCAGAGAGGTCACGACCTCTAGAGAGAGCCTCTTGCTTGTACTCGTTCCATAGCTCAGGCGAGTAAGAAATATCTTCAACGTCGAAGACGAGCCTTTTGTCGAAGCGTGCGCAATGGTTGTTCTGCGCCCAACGGCATCCGTGGCAAGCAGTCTTGGCGAGTACGTACTTCGCGCTCCCGTTCTTCTTACGTACGAGGTCTTGTCCTTCACCCGAATCGCACTTGGGAAAGAGTGCAGAGTCTACGTAGACATCTCCAAGGAGACCTCTCTCACTGAGAGCCTGCTTGATGTTCGTAGACGCCATACGGATGGAGTCCTTGTCAAAATTCTTCTTGACAAGGGAAAGTGCGGTCGTAGCAACGACACCATTCTGAAGTTGCTTACGAAGGAACTCCTCCAACGCAGCTACACGATCTTCCGAAGTGAGTCCCGTTTGAGGACGCTCAGACCAAAACGGAGTGTTCGGGTTCTCAGGGCGTCTGTTCTCTGGGCTCAGACGGTAACGGTCTGCATCTGAGAGGTAACCCCAAGACTCTTCGAGTTCAGGGATAGCGTCAAGATTCTGACGAGGCAAAACCTGGGTCTTGCGGTACTCGTCAATGTCAGGGTAGAGCCATTCAAGGTCAGAGAGAGTCGAGCCCTTCTCTCCCTCGTTGCTCCCTTCGAGGATAAATTCTGTAAGGTCGCCCAAATCGGACATGATGCGCCTCCTATGAGGGATGAGGGGTGATTAGGTGTTACTCAGAGTCCAGGTCATTCAACACTTCTTCTTGATATTCTTTGTCATCGTATTCTTCAGGATTGGAGATGATGTCTTCAGAATCTTGGACCATCTCGTCGACTTCCGCCTTATCCTTCTCGGGCATTGTAGCGCGCGAAGGCTTCCAGTGGTCTCCATTGATTTCGTCGTGAAGGGTGTCAATGGTATTGGAGATGGTTTCAATCGCAGTCGCCAAATTCGTACGGATGTCGGAGATCTTCTGAATGTACCCCTTCCCACCGAGCTTGCCGTCAGGCGATACGTTGACCGCCTTGATCTTATTGAATGAGGACTGAGCCGAGGAAAGGTGTCCCATCGAACAAGAGAGGGACCATACGACCTTCGCCAGTGGCTTGACGTAGCGCGCGTTGAAGTCGAAGTCCGTAGGGATCTCACGCTCTTCAGGGCCTTGGTCCTTAACGAAGCGAACTTCGCCCGCAGTGCGAATCCTACCTTCGGGTGTCGACGTTGCCGTAACACAAGGGAGACCCTCACGCTCGGCATAGACCCTTTTGGCCACCTTCACGTTGGGAGCGTCGTCTTCGTACATGAGGACGGCCACCAGGGGCCTTGTATCTTGTGTGTCTGACATATTAGACCTTAGACCTTAAGAGGGTTGCCATCGTCATCAAAGAGACGCTCAATGAGGAACTCACCGTCATCACCTTCCTTAATAGACCAAAGGTCACGGTCAGAGTGGCGAATCAAGGTGTCCGATGCGACGCGAGTGAAGCCCTTGAGGTTGTCCACCGTAGCGACGCGGCGCATTTCACGTTTGGGAGCCGCAGCACGACGGTCAAGGAAGAGAGCTTCAAGGTCGCCGGAAGTTCCCTGAGTGTCACTCAAGAAGTCATCCATACCTGTGGACTCGTGGCGTACGCGAGAGAGATCCCCATCAGAGCCAAGACCTGCGGTCTTCTCTGTGGGCATCAAGAACTGGTACCAATCTTTCATCGTATTCTCCTGGCAGTGTGGGTCAAAAATCTGTCCAATCGAATCCTCTTGACGTCGCGAGAGTTTCCACACTGGAAACGGCCTCGGAGTCTAGGGATAAGAAAGTGGCTTGGTCAAAACCCTCACTCACGCTGACACGACTTCCATAAGGGGAAGCCTTTACAGACGCGATGAAAGTGCGCTGAGATGAGTCAGCAGGGAAGAAGACGGTCAAAGTACGACCTGTCTTCGAGATGTCATCAATGTACCTAGCAGCGACGCGCTTCGACATGATGATTCTATGGATATGTTCAGACATGTTTGGATCTCCTTTCCGAAGGACTGTCCGGCTCGAAAGCCTCTAACTAAAAAAGGAATACCGCTGCGGCCCATAAAACAGGCGGCAACGGTATCGTAAGAGCGAGTGTGTCTCAGCTCTCAGAGAATGGTGCGCTTGGCTCGGTTGCTCCACTTCGGGAGTTTCACTTCACGCAGGATATTAAAATTGTATCGGATTCGGACGAACACTTGGTAGATACCAGAGAACTTAAGGATGTCTTCTTGACCTAAGTCCCCTTCTAGTTGCTCTACGAAATCAGAGACTTCTCTCATCTCCTTTTCAAAGGAGGCGTCATCGAGTTCTGACAACCGATCTTCTACGCTACGGAAGATACGGTGGGCTTCGGCGAACTCCAAGGTGTTTGGGGGGAGGGTATCTGCCCAAGATAGACATCGATCTAGAAAGGTCTCGCCCAAGTGACGTAGGTGCTTAATGAACCTGTGCCGGACCCTACCTTGGGTCACATCAAGTCTGTTCGCGACTTCGCTTTGACACGTGGTGTCGTACATCTCCTTGAAGATCTGAGCGTCCAGAGTCGTCGGCATGATCGGCTCCATGAACTCGTAGATCTCGTCCTGATTTAAGTCAGGCATGTCGACGAGGAACCTGATCCTGTCAAGGGCGCGCTTGATGCGGTAGGAGACGGCAGCTTGAGTGATGCCGAAAATCTCCGCGATGTCCATCTGCTTCTTGTCCAGGAAGAAGTACAAGCGGATGAGGTCATTCTCACGATCGGGCAGTCGGTCGAGGACGGACTTGATCTTCTCAAGCCTCGGAGTGACCCAATCTTCGTCGAGCGAATGGATAGGGTCCAGGGTGTCCTCGGTAGAGAACCGGGAGGCTAGTTCACTGGGGTCAATCGGTTGGATATAAGACATGTTTCAGAAATCCTTGCTTAGTGTTGAAGGCATCCAACAGTCGACTCCTAAGTGTTTTGAATTCTAGTGTATCACACATCGTGTTAATTTCGTTAGAGTCGTAGCTGCCAGTACGGTAGTCAAGAGGGGTCATCTCCGAGAGGAGAGCCATGACTTGCAGGTTCTTTCGAGCTTGCTCTTCGAAAGCCGATAGTTTCTCAGATTCCTTTTGGGTCAAACCCAAGTCCTCTACAGGTTGTTTATAGATGGAATCAACACTACCGTGCTCATTCACCAGTCGCGCCGCGACCTTCTTACGGAATCGAGGAATTCCGGGAAGATTGTCCGAAGTGTCTCCGAACAGAGAGCGAAGGTGAACGAGCTTCTCAGGAACTACTCCGTACTCCTCAACGACACGAGCTTCATCGTAGAACTTGTCGTCGGGGGTAACGAGGATTGTCTGCGGCGTAACCAACTGCAAAAGGTCACGGTCCGAAGTCAAGATGATGTTCTGAGAATCTTTGTAGAAATCACGTGCCATGAAGGCTATGACGTCATCAGCCTCTCGACCTGCCGCTGACGCTTGGTCAACTCCCAGGTGGGGCAGGATGTTGTGTAGGAGATCAAGTTGGAAGGAGAAGAGGTCGAAAGGCTCTTCCTCTCCTGCTTCCATAGGAGCAGGGGCAACGGCTGAAGGACGGTTAGCCTTGTACGAAGGGACGATCTCCTGACGCCACTCCTTTCCTCCTGGACGATCCCATACCACCGTTACCTGATGGTGTGGGAACTTACGCTTCCACTTGACAAGGGTCTGTAGGAATCCGAAGACGAGTCCAGTCGGGACTCCTTCGGAGGTCTTGAGACCTTGTTTCACATCATACACATGGTGCGAACGGAATGCAATGTTGAGTGCGTCAACCAGGATGTTCATAGGACCAACCTCTCTTACTGGGTAAAGAGGTAACGTACCAGAGGACGATTTAGCTGTCAACTTTCTTCACAAACTGAAGCGGAAGCTCCACATAAGTGTCCAGGGAGACAAGACCGTCAATCGAAAGGTACGCCGTCTCACCGTCTGGGCTGAGACCGACCACTTGACCCTTGAGGTTTCGATACGCACCGTCCGTAATCTCCACGAGGTCATCAACTTCTATCTCACGGATAGACTGCTCTATCAAACGCGCTCGAAGCTCTTCAATCTTGTCGTTCGGGACGTACTGAAGGTAACGTGCACCACGATCATCAAGAGCCAGAACCTTGGCGACGTACGGTGAATGCTCGAAGTCAAAGTAAAACACCGCAGGATGTCCTCCACGGACAAAAGCGTATCCCTCTAGGACGCACACCGTCACAGCGTTGTCACGGCGGTAAAAGGAAGCCGCAGGGATGAACAACTCCACCTCCTTGTCAGGCACTTCCGCGATGAGGAATTTGATGAGGTCTTCCGGCCTCTCTTTCTCCCCCATGCGAGATAACTCAAGGGTAACCCAATAGTCAATCATCAAACAAACTCCTCACGTCCTCAATGGAACTTTTATCTGGATGTTTCATCTCCAACACGGGAGTAGAATCTTCCTGTACATCGGTGGTAGCTTCTGAAACTTCAATGCGCCTTCCTTGCCTCACAAACTGAGACCCAAGGTCGCCGTAGTATCCCTTCATAGCCGGGTCTCTGCTGAGTTGGTGATTAGAACCCTCCGAGAATTCAGGGTCTCGGGTCTCCGTAGGGGCTGGAGTCTCAACAGACGTCGGGGTTATCGGCAATACAGCAGGCAGTGCTACAGGCATTGCTCCTAAATCAGAAACCTCTTGAGGAGGGAAGAAAATCCCTTGAGCAAAAAACCTGTGCAAAACAACGAGTTCGCATAGCAATACAGTCTCGTCAACCTTCTTACTCGACGACAGAATACGGTCTGCCGCTTGCAACAGGGATTCCCCGTGCCTAGTCATGGCAGACTTAGCGAGATTCAGGTCCACCGTAGCGATGCCCTCAGTCTGGTCCAGGGACGTCCTGTAGGCCCCTAGAGAGGCTTCAGCGATACCTTGGTACACAGACGGTGCTCCGACCATATGAACAGTCTCACGGGCGATTTTAAGCGCTTCTGGGAGATTCGACCCCAGACAGACCAAGATCTTGTAGTAGTTCGCGGTTGCGGTCAACCCCAACTGCTCCCGCGTCGAGTCGACAGTAATGTCTCCAACACGAGACACACGCTCCAACGCATTGACCATATCTCGAATGTGACCACGGCCTGAAGCGAAGATCATGTCAAGTGCATCCTCTTCGTACGTGAAGCCTTCCGACTCACTGATGTGCTTGAGACGTTCGACGACCTCTTCACGTTGAGGCTCTCGGATACCGAAGGTCATGCAACGCGCCTTGATGGTGTTCCTGAGCTTCTCGGGCTCCGTCGTACAGAAGAGGCATACAAGGCGTTTGTCCCCTGAACCGGGGACGTTGTCCTCCATTGGCTTGAGGAGGGCATCCATAGCCTCTTTGGTCAGACGATGCGCCTCGTCAATGAGGTAGATACGACGCTCTTTACCCCCCAGGGTGTAGTAGTCCGAGGAGCCGACTATCTGACGGATCGTGTCGACACCAGAGTTGTTCGCTGCATCCATCTCTACAAAGTTGAACGAAGCCGTCCCGTCAATAATCTCCCGACACGAGATGCATTGATTACAAGGCTCACCTTCAGGAGACAAGTTATCACACAACATGGCGCGTGCAAGAATGCGGGCGGTAGTCGTTTTCCCTGTACCAGAAGGACCCGCAAAGACATAGCTCTTTTCGAAGACCGTGTTGGTCTTCACGAGGTTCTGCAAAACCCTAATCGTACCTTTCTGACCAATGACATCTTCAAATCGTTGGGGTCGGTATTTCGTGTCTAGTGACATCATATCCTCCAAAAGAAAAGGGAGAGGTCAAATACCTCTCCCTTCAAAACAAGCGGGCTTTCAATCGAATCCCTGTCAGTGCAGATCCGAGATGAGATCGTCGAGGTTGGAGGGGCTCTCTTCACCTTCACATTCGCGCTTCTTGGGCTCTACAGCCGTTGCCTTCGTGGCGAAGGGCATCGTAGCGAGCTTGGGAAGCCCTGGCATCCAATGGATACCGTGACGGGCGATGATAGAAGGGAAGCAGCTAATCTCAGCTTTGCGTAGCTTCCACGCCATGTCTCCAGTCTGATCGCTCTCCTCACCGTAAGCGTGCTCCATGAGGTGATCGATCCAAGCATCCTTCTGCGCGTTGTTAAGCTCCTGCCACGCATCTGCGCCTACCTCGATGCGGTAGTCGTAGGGCTCGGTCATGAGAATCTTGTCACGCTCGGGCACCTTGGAAATCTTGCCAACGATGGGGATACCATCGGAGGTGCTCGCCTTCTCCTTGAAAATGCAAGCGATTCGGGCTCCAATAAGCTCTGCGTGATACTTGCGATAGGACTCGACGATTTCTTCGACTTCGGTGGCAATCCAGTATTCCATGTTCTTCTCCTATTAGGTCTTTGCGGTTAATTAGCGGGCTCGGTACAAACCCACACGGGTGTCAGGAACTTCCTCGGTTACGAACTGGGCTTTGAACTTCTCTTCTCCGAGACGTTCCCAAGACGCTGACGGGTCCTTCCCCAGATAAGAAAGCTTCTGAATCGAATGAAAGTCCCGGATATGATTCCTGTAGAACTTTTCGTAGGCTCCTTCCCCGAACTCGTCGTTGTCAAACATGAACCTTACGTTCTTGACATAACGCTTTAGGAACTTCAACTGCAAGTCCGAAATTCGGGCAGTACCTACACACACAGCGTTCGGGAACACACGCTGGACAGGAAAGAGATCGAAGATACCTTCGACCAGAACGATCTCTTGCGTCTCCCAGATATGAGGCATGGCGATGTCAAGACCAAAGAAGATGGCGTCTATGTCTGACGACATGCTGTAGAACTTCCAGTAGTCTTTGACGTCGAGTTTAGGTGATCTCACCTGAAGACCTCTAAGAGACCCCATGGCATTGGTCATCGGGAAGATGATTTTCCCCTTGAGCTTGAACCCTCGTTTTGATTTATCCAGGTAGTATGCCTCCTCTTCCGAGGCTTTGCTAGGGTCAATATAGGGAGGCCAAACCTCTTCAGGCACGTAACCTAGACGAAGGTCATATACCTGTTGCTCATACACTCCACGGGCAGCAAGGTAACGAAGCGCGACCGGAGCCTTGAGGAGTTCAGCTTGTGCAAAGGTGAAGATTCGTTCGAGGTAGTCATTCTTCTTCGTCATGATTGTCGTCGGGGTCAGGGGTCATGAGACTGTCATCCAGCCGAGCTACGATAACGCCTCGTTCCGGGTTATGGAGGACCACAGAAGCAAAGTCGTTGATCCGCGTAATCAGCCCCACAGCTTGCGGAGGGGCGGCGAAAAGCACGTAAGGGTCCAACAAGTCGTTGTAGAATACGGGGCGGTGGTGAAGGGAGCCTGCGAAGAAGTAGGAGTCTTGCAAAGCTACAATCTCTTCATGTGTCAAAGGTGAATCCAATGGAGCGCTTCGAGACGGATGCACCATACGATTCGACTGACGCAACGCTTCAAAGCCAAGAGGCCCACAAAAGACCTGAGAGAATTCGAGTTCATAGGCTTCGAAGTACGTCAGGTAGTCTACAAAGTCTTCGTCAGTGAAGCCCTTCGTAATCACTACGTTACCCCACTCACTCTCACACCCTCTAACGAAGATTCGATCTGCCACGAGTAGCTGATAAGCGTCTTCATCGTGAACGTCTAAAGGGAAGAACACCGATGGGACCCCACCTTCAGCGTTAGGGCGATGGAGAAGACTACCCTTTGAGTCCGACACCAAGAAGTCTTCCAAGTCCTCATGGAACGAGGTCTTCATCACCAAGGGAGTCTTGAGACCGGGTTTACCTGTGGTCTCGTCGTCCTCCACTTTGTGCATTTTACCGCGCTTCGCCTCATGTACCAAGAATTTTGAAAGATTCATATCAAACTCAAAAAAAGCCGCTCTTCCGAACAAACTCGGAAGTAGTGTAAAGGTAAAACATAATGGCAACCCAGGCACGCTGGTGCCAAGAGGGGTCAAGTTCCGCTACATTCTCGCCCAAGACCCACTGCAACGCTGCAATGTCTTTGTACTCTTCCGCGACAATGACAGGGTCGTCAAGCCGTGCATTGAATGCAGACTTTATCTCTTCCTTGTCGAACTTGCCGAGAAACAAAGGACACTCCTCTGCGGTCTTGACATCATCACATATCTTGCCGGGCCATGCCTCCGGGTTGGAGGCTCCATACATGCACAGACCTAGTTCTCCTTCGTAGGGCACAGGCTTGGAATCACCCTCCGCGTATTCGTACGCGGTGAACTTGTGCCTGAAATTGTGCTGACAGTTCTCGGGACACTGCTTGAGCTTCCCACGAAGCTCGCGCTTCATATAGCGAAACTTAGCATCCTTCAACTTCTTCTTTACTTTACCTTCATCCTGCATCATGTCTCCTTATGCTTCGACGCCATCTTCTTGAGAGTCAGGCGGTCCCGCTCACCCGTTAAATCTTGATCAGCTTGGTACGCGGTATGAGCGTGGTCCAAGAATGCCTTGTTGTGAGTGATAAGCAACACGTGAACTCCAAGCTCTTCTGACATGCGGCGTATGAACAGACCTGCCTCATCCACGTACTCCTCGGATAGCGCCGCAAGAGATTCATCCAAGATGAGGTATTTGGAAAGGCCCGTCTTGAGCAACACCAAGAGCCTCAACAAGAAGCTCTCCACAGACGACACCCCTCCCCCGAACGACTGAAGTGCCTGTCCCCGAACTCCGTCTTGGACGGTCTCGAAGTCAATCCACACTTTACCATTTTTCTGACCCACGACAAGCTCAAAAGCGATGTCTTGGTCGTGAAAAATTGCCTGAAGACCCTCGGTCACTACTTCGGAAAACGACTCTGCATAGCGATGAACGTATTTGTCAAGAAGAAACTTGAATAGCTCCTCGACCTTGATCAAAATACGGCCTTGCTCTTCGTTGGACTCGACCTCTTCCTCTAACTGACGCTCTCTCTTCACGAGAGCCGATCTCTCGGCGCGTAAGCGATCCATGTTCCGAAGAACGGAGGTGTAACGGTCGTCTAAAGATGCAGGGTTCACAGTCACTCCGGGGTGTAGTCAGGATTGAAACGAAAAAGACCCGTTCGTACTTCCGAACGGGTCTCTTAAACTCAAGAGGGAGGCTTCACCTCGCGAGCGACATGATCACAACCTTGGTCGAACCCGTCTCTTGAACCTGATGAAACTTCAGATATCCGCACTGCTCAGTGTGTGCCAGGGTAACAGTCGAATCAAAGGCAGCGAGCGTCTGCTTGAAGCCACCGATTCCGAACGAGAAAGTGATCTCTCCATCGGAACCCGCGATGCGATTGACACGGAGGTCTACCTGAGCGGGCTTGTTCTTCTTCACAGACCTCATCTGAAGGGTCAGGATACCGTCAGAGCCTTCACCGTTAAGGGAAGCCGTGATACGGGTCTCAGTCTCCTCAGCCGTAGCCTTGAGAGCGCCAATAGCAGCCTTGAGAGCGCTTTGCTCTACCTCCCACTGCTCGGTCTCCATGAGGTCCGTAGGAAGCTTCTCAATCTGATGCATGGGAAGCTCAGCCTTGGGCTTCACGAACCCGAACCAAATCTCATCGGTAATGCGAAGGAAGGAGAGAGACTCGCCTTCCAGAACCTCAACAGGAGCCACATCGCTCTGTCGTTTGAGGAACGACTCAACCTGAGACAACTGCTCTTGACCGATACGAAGAGTCCCTTGGAGGCTCGAATCAAGGAAGAATCCAATCAGGTGAGCGTTCGTCGCATAGAACTTACCATCGTGAAGTTCCGTCGTCTGGAACTCACCGCGAGGATCGTTGTGGTCATCCTTGGTGGAGACGAAACGTTTGACGAAGCCGATCGCCTGGAGCATCGAAGTAGCATCCGAAGTGAAGAGGCTCGTTGCCTCCCTGTATTGCTTCTCGAAGACAGCATTCGCGGTGAACAGATCAGGGTCCTGAGAGGGGAACGGCGAGGAAAACGACCCGCATGACACCTGAACGCTGTTTCCGTCCTGCACGAACCTAACCTCATCCTCCATGACGTTGGACACCCACTGAGAGAAGCGGGCCTCTTCCAGGGTGAAGAATGCGGTGCCCTCCGCCTTGATGATGCCCTCGCTCTCCCTAAGCTGCAAGCTTGTATAGACCAGACGGTCGGAAGCTCTCAAAGTCAGCATATCATCGCTCACTTCAAAAAGCAAGCACGCAGTGATCATCCCCTCCTTGTTTTTGGTGGACGGGGACAGGGTGTTCAACGCAGCCTTGAGCGCGTCCTTTTGTACTACCAATTCCATACTCAACTCCTTCAATCTTCGTAGGTAGAGAGACGTTGTTCCGCCTCTTCTAGTGTGTTCTCAAATTCGCTCAACGTCTTTTCCATCTCAGCCTTCTTGGCAGCGATGATGTCAGGCAGGTCTTCGAGCTTGAAGCCGTTCGAAGCAGCACGCTCTTCGAGCTTATCGAGCTTCTCTTGAGCAGAACGCTGGCGCGCTACCTTCTCAGCCCTCTCCGAGACAAGACGTTCTCGCTTCGATTTCGCAGCTTTTATTCTTCGTTCAAAATCCTCTTGGGACATGCGTACCTCGTGTTCATCATGGGGTCATCAGAGGTCAGGTCTTATCCTCACCGCCCTTCAATGCATCAAAACCGATGAACGCTGTCCCGTTATCCCCAAAATCGGCTTCAATCTTAGGTTGCTTGCTGGCACGCTTATTGCGGTTAGCTGCTTTCTGGCTCATTCGCTCGCTGCATACAGTCTGCCACCTACAGTATTGGCAGTGCTTCGCCACAGGGTTCGCCTGAAACAACGCGGGCTTCTTCTTGCCTTGACCGATCTCATAGATCGCGTCCTCAATGTCCCTGCGTAAATCTCGGATCGTAGCCTTGTCGACGTCAATCCAATCCATAGCGAGTTCAGGGTCGTCAGCGAAGTGGTAGTAGAAGAACCCCATGCGGTCTGGAAGTTGCTTGTACCGAAGGTAGAACATCAAAGCGTAGAAGTGAATCTGCGTTTCGTCGATGTATTTGTCCCTGTGCTTCGACGCCTTACCGTCCAGCAAAAGAAGCTCATTTTCTGGTGTTCGGATGATGAAGTCGATGTAACCTACCAGAAAGTCTTCTTGACCAAAGCGAACCTTGATGTCAATCTCAGACTTGGCGTAAGGACCAAGGAACTTCTCCCTCTTGATTCCTGCAAGGACCTTGGGTACCATAACTCGGATCTCTTCCAGCACCTCGGAGGGGCCTTCATACCGACACGAGAATGAATCCCAGTCAATGTACTCCTCCTCGACGTACTTCCACAGATAGAGTTCGGCTCGCGCCAGAAGTTCATCCGAAGTCTTGGCACCCTTTCGCCAAAGCTCTTCATTGTAGAAATCCTCGAACACGTGCTGCACCACCGTTCCGATGATCGCGTTGTGCCTGGAATCTTCCTCTGGTGGTTTCTCCTTTCGGACTCGCTGGAGGTAATATTGCTTGGGACAAGACCTGAATTGCTTGTACCCGCTATACGATAGCCAAATGCCCATGGTTCTTCTCTCAGTTAGGAGCTACTCATTGCCTCTTGAAGATAGGACAAAGCAGTTGTCCGAACCTCGGCTTTGAAGTTGGTTAACCCTTCGATCTCACTCAAGAGGTCTTCACTATCATCTTCATCTTGAAGCATGAGGGATTCAATGAAGCTCTCAATGTCACGTGTTTCTGCCTTCAAACGCTCATGCCTCTCAAGGTCGAATACTTCAGACGCTGGAGGCACTTCGAGTTCTACTGCTTCTAGGTCAACAATCAAGTCACCCGTTACAGTCTTTTCAATTCTAATTTGACCGAAACGAGGAATACGTGTCAGGTTATCTTGGACCAAGGACCCACGTGTCATTGAACCAAGGTTCATGAAGTGCTTCCCGTTGAGGGTCTGAATCCCCTGATCGATGTGCCAGTGACCAAACACAAAGATGTCCGGGCTTGCCTCAGACAAGTCATAGTAGGATAGAGCCCTCTCCGTACCGAACAAATCCCCTCCCTTGGGGGAAGCGAAGGTATGCGCGCACACGATAAGGACGTCTTCGTCCCCACGGTCCAAGTCAAACTCCTCTTCGGTGAACTCACGCTTGTACGGGAACCCCACAACGCGAACCTTGAGGGACTCCCCCTCCCCGTTGTCTGCATTGAACGTATGGTCGTACATCCTCTCGAAGATGCCCGCAGCAAACAGGACTCCTAGAGGCTGCCTGTCGAGGTACTCGATGTTGTTGAACGGGAAGTCGTGGTTTCCGGGGTTGCAGTACACGGGGCAAGGATAGGACTCCCTGTGCAGGTCAATGACCTCTCTCACCATGAGGTGGGAATTCTTGGTAGCTGCCTTGGCATGAAAGAAGTCCCCGTTGTCGAGCACCGCGATGGCTCCAGTCCTCTCAGCGTGCTCTCCGATCTGACGGAGTGAGTTGAGACAGGTTTGGAGGTAATCGTCGACGCGCGACTGAGGGGCCTTATCGTGGACGTGACAGTCCGTGCGTACCGTAAAAGACATCTTGGCGCTCATGAGGTTTCCTTCTCGCATAGGGGGCAAATACCAGCCTCGTCCAAGAGATCATGAACCTCTTGATGCGCAGACCGACTCTCAGCCTCTAAACGATCGATGTCCTCCTGAAGTCCCGGCAGATCTCCCTTGAGATGTGACGACACAAGAGCTAGATTGGAGAGCTTCTCCAAGGCGTCGACGTCAAAGTCAGGCGTGTCAGGTAGAGACGGAAGATCTTCCAAGACTGCAAGGGTTTCATTTGCATCCAAGACGTGCTCAAGGAACTTACCTAGAGCTTCGATCTTCTTGGAAGCGGCTTCACCTTCCCATACAGGAAGAGTAACCTCTTCAAGGCCGATGTAACGTGAAAGATCCTGCGAGGTCTCCTGATAACTCTTGGCGAAGGCTTGAAGGCCCTTGACCTCAGCGTTGAGGTCATCTTGTGACCAGTCAGGAAGGATCACAAGGTCTGCTCCTTTGTAAAGGTCCACAGCAGCCTGAGCTTCTGCGTACTCTTTGGAGAGACCTTCTAGATGCTCTATCTCACTACGCAGCGTGTCCACTGAGCGCATGAGATCTCGAAGTCTGTCCCCCAAGGTCAAGTCGTCGTCCAAGTCGTCATAGGCTTGAATCTCGGAGCGCGTTTGCTTGAGGTCCTTCTTACGAACTCTCTGAAGAGTGTCCAAGCTTCGACGATCCTTGGCAGCGTTGCGAAGAGCCGACTGCAACTCGCCTAGCCTCCCGATGTCCGATACGACCTCGGCAGCAAGAGACCCTGAAATCTTGGAGGGGTCCAACAGGAAGATAGGGTTGAACTGAGAAGCTACCTGCACCGGGATGGAAGCGCGCGAGACCTCGACCTCCCTGAACCCTGACTCAGCTATGACATGAGGAGCACCACGTCCCACGCTCTCAAAGTTTTCACCGTTGATGACGTAGTCGTTTAGCCCACCACCTTTCTTCCAGGTCAGCTTGAGGTCTGGGCAATCCAGTTCAACCTCTGTGTGATGAGCGCCAAGGCGCACAAACGAGTCCCCCGAAAGGTTCGTCAGTGCGCCTTCAATTGCTCTCACAATAGCACTCTTACCGATGTTGGAGCGACCTACAATCACTGTAAATCCGTCTACAGTTAGATCTGCCTCTTCAATAGATTGAAAGTCTTTGATCTTTACGCGCATCGTAGGTCACTCCGGGTATATCAGTCGTCAAGGTCTTCGAGGTCTTCCACGATGATATCATCGTCTGTGACGTTCGCAACCTTGACTCGGTCTTTCGAGAAGGATTGAATCTGCCCAACGAGAGCATGGAAGTCGTCGGGTGTGTCAATAAGGTGTGTGCGAAGACCTTCCTTCCCTTGAGCCTTAACTTCTTCTCCAGCCGAACCGGTGAAGGAGTACCAAGCTCCAGCGCGATGAACGACCTTACGTGCTTCTCCAATGTCAATCACCGAACGAACGTTGTCGATGCCTTCTCCGTATCGAATGACGAATTCAGCTTGGTGTCCCTGGTGCTTGGACACCTTGTTCTTGACATTCTTGGCTCGGATGATGTTCGAGATGGGTTGTTTTTCAACCTTGCCCGTCAACTCGCTTTCAACCTGAGCGAACTCGGTCTTGACACGCTTGAGGGATAACCTGAGCGAAGCGTAATACTTCAGCGCACGGCCACCCGAAGTCTCCTCATCGGGACCCGAATCGTACATGCTCGTCTTGATGCGAGAACGAAGCTGGTTGATGTAGACGAGAGCGGTTCCACTCTCCTCGACGTCACCTACTACCTTGGGCAGGAACTCGCTCTGTAGGCGAGCAATGTGTCCAACCTGACCCGTTGCAGATACATCGTTGTCCTCGACGTTCCTACGGGGCTTCATGGCAGCGAGAGAGTCGACAATGATGAGGTCCACACCGGCACCAATCATAATCTTGATGATCTCAGCACCTTCCTCCCAGTGACGAGGCTGCATCAGCATGAAGGTATCTTCATCCTCAACGTTCAAGCCAAGGTCCGCCGCGTAAGTCGGGGAGAACGCGTGCTCGTAGTCGAGGAAGAGAACCGAACCACCTTCAGCTTGACAACGGATAGCAGCCTGAATAGCCACGGTGGTCTTCCCAGACCCCTCGGGTCCAAAGATCTCGGAGATACGGCCCTTGGGGATACCGGGACAACGCTTGCCCCCTCCCTCAGTACGGTAACCTCCGATGAGGTAGTCCAGAACCACAGAACCCGTGGGGATACATGGGACAGGTTTTTGAGAATCCGAAAGGTCCACTTGAACTTTCTTCAAATCAACGTTCTTGTTCTTCTTGAGTGCGCGAAGTGCGCTTGTCAATGCTCCCATAGTGGAGTCTCCTTTTTACTGGTAGAGGTAGTCGTATTTAGGGTGGGGAAGGTCGTAAAACATCTCCCCTTCTTTGAAGCTGTCTCTTATACACATCTCCGAGCCCACGAGACGGACTCCTATCTC
>OJEP01000179.1_pt1 | contig 30332 bp, 26 predicted proteins | sample 1593761 | NCBI WGS metagenome assembly OJEP01 (sample SAMN05416783, study PRJEB24817) | seawater metagenome | isolation source: Sea water | place: Canada:Atlantic | collected 2013-11
ACCGTAGACAGCGCATTCCTTGAGATCACGCCCGAGGGCATCGGCGACAACTTCACCCATTCGCAAAGCCGTGCCCGAAGGCGCGTCTTTCTTGTGGCGGTGATGGGCTTCGATGATTTCCACGTCGTAGTCGTCACCCAGGGCTGCAGCGGCGGTGCGCAACAAGTTGAGGGTGACGTTGACGCCCACACTCATGTTGGGGGCAAACACCACCGGAGCCTTTTCAGCGGCGACGGCGAGCTGCTCTTTCTCGGCGTCGGTCAGGCCGGTGGTACCGATCACAATCATCTTGCCGTTGGCTTTACAGAATTCCGCGTTTTCCAGGGTCAGGTCCGGGAAGGTGAAGTCGATGAGTACATCGAAATCGTCCTTCACTTCGGCCAGACTGCCAGCCATCTTGACGCCGGTTTTGCCGATGCTGGTCATTTCACCGGCGTCAGCGCCAACAAGACTGCTGCCCGGTTCGACGACTGCTGCGCCGAGCTCCAGGCCCTCAGTTCCGTCAACGGCTTCAATCAACACCTTGCCCATGCGCCCTGCGGCGCCGATGATTGCTACCCTCATCACGTCTGCCCTCAGAATTTCATTTCGTCGAAGAAGCTTTTCACGCCTTCAAACCAGGAGGTTTTTCGCGGGCCGTGCTGGTTCCCGTCGCCACCATCCAGAGTCTTCTGGAACTCTTCCAACAACTCTTTCTGGCGCTTGGTGAGATTAACCGGAGTTTCCACAGCCACGCGGCACAGCAAATCACCGGACGGACCACCACGAACCGGGCTGACGCCTTTGTTACGCAGACGGAACAGCTTGCCGGTCTGGGTTTCCGGTGGAATTTTCAGCTTGACGCGACCGTCGAGCGTCGGCACTTCAAGTTCGCCGCCGAGACTGGCATCGACGATGCTGATAGGCACTTCGCAGTAGAGGTTGCGGCCATCACGGGTGAAGATGGAATGCTCCCGAACCGCGACCTGCACGTAGAGATCACCGGAAGGGCCACCTTCAACGCCCATCTCGCCCTCGCCGGAGAGACGGATACGATCGCCGGTATCCACGCCCGGTGGTACCTTGACGGACAGTGTTTTCTCTTCCTGGATGCGACCGGCACCGTGACACTTCTTACACGGGTTCTTGATGATCTTGCCGGAACCGCGACAGGTAGGACACGCCTGCTGCACAGTGAAGAAGCCCTGCTGCATGCGTACCTGGCCCATGCCATTACAGGTACCACAGGCTTCCGGCCGTGAACCCTTCTCGGCCCCGGAGCCGTCGCAGACATCACACTCGGTGTGGCCGGGAATGCGGATCTGAACGGTTTTGCCTTTTACCGCTTCTTCCAGGTCCAACTCCAGCGTATAGCGCAGGTCAGCCCCGCGTGTATTGCGGCCACCGCGGCCGCCGCCAAAGATATCACCAAACACATCGCCAAAGATGTCGGAGAAGCTGGCACCGCCACCGCCGCCTCCGAATCCGCCGCCGGCAGAACCATCGACACCGGCGTGGCCAAACTGGTCATAGGCCGCGCGCTTGGAGGAATCAGAGAGTATTTCATAAGCTTCGCTGGCTTCCTTGAACTTATGATCGGCGTCCTCATCATCCGGATTCCGGTCAGGATGATACTTCATCGCAAGCTTGCGGTAGGCTCGCTTGATCTCTTTGTCATCCGCTTCCCGGGACACCCCGAGAATCTCGTAATAGTCGCGCTTGGCCATGCTCTAAAACCCTGTTGGTAAAACGAGGAAAACGCGGGAGAGCTCCCGCGTTTTCCAACTGCCTGATGATCTTAAGTTTTATCGCTTGTCGTCGTCTTTGACTTCTTCAAACTCGGCATCAACGGCGTCGTCGCTGGAACCGGACTGGGCAGACTCTTCGCCCCCGGCCTGCTGCGCCTGTTCTGCCTGATCCGCATACATCTTCTGGGCCATTTCAGAAGACGCTTCTGTCAGCTTCTGAGTCTTGGCCTCGATGTCGTCCTTGTCGGAACCAGCCAGGGCTTCTTCCAACTCCTTGATAGCAGCCTCGATAGACTCCTTCTCACTGTCGGACACCTTGTCACCAGCATCGGCCAAGGTCTTGCGCACGGTATGAACCATCGCGTCGCCCTGGTTACGAGCCTGGACCAACTCTTCGAATTTGCGATCTTCGTCGGCGTTGGCTTCCGCGTCCTGAACCATCTTCTCGATTTCGTCGTCGTTCAGACCTGAAGACGCCTTGATGATGATGGACTGCTCTTTACCGGTCGCCTTGTCTTTGGCCGACACGTTCAGGATACCGTTGGCATCGATGTCGAAGGTGACTTCGATCTGCGGCGTGCCACGGGGCGCCGGCGGAATGTCCGCCAGGTCGAAACGGCCCAGTGACTTGTTCTGTGTCGCCTGCTTCCGCTCACCCTGGACCACGTGAATGGTCACGGCGGTCTGGTTGTCATCCGCAGTGGAGAAAGTCTGCGACTTCTTGGTCGGAATGGTGGTGTTCTTGTCGATCAGCGGTGTCGCCACGCCACCCATGGTTTCGATACCCAGGGTCAGCGGGGTAACGTCCAGCAACAGAACGTCTTTCACATCACCGGAGAGCACGGCCGCCTGGATGGCAGCACCCATGGCCACAGCTTCATCCGGGTTCACGTCCTTACGTGCTTCCTTACCGAAGAAGTTCTTCACTTTTTCCTGAACCATCGGCATGCGGGTCTGACCACCGACCAGGATGACTTCGTCGATTTCACCGATCTTGGCACCGGAATCTTCCAGCGCGGTGCGGCACGGTGCGAGACTGCGCTCGACCAGCTCTTCAACCAGTGACTCCAGCTTGGCACGAGTCACTTTCACGTTCATGTGCTTGGGACCGCTGGCGTCTGCCGTTACGTACGGCAGATTCACGTCGGTCTGCTGGCTGCTGGACAGCTCAATCTTGGCCTTCTCGGCCGCTTCTTTCAGGCGCTGCATGGCCAGCGAGTCGCCACGCAGGTCAATGCCGCTGTCTTTCTTGAACTGATCGGCAAGGTATTCGATCAGCTTCATGTCAAAGTCTTCACCACCCAGGAAGGTGTCGCCGTTGGTGGCCAGCACTTCGAACTGGTGCTCACCGTCTACATCGGCGATCTCGATGATGGAGATGTCGAAGGTGCCACCGCCCAGGTCGTAAACGGCGACAGTACGGTCGCCGCTCTTCTTGTCCAGGCCATAAGCCAGAGCGGCTGCAGTCGGCTCGTTAATGATCCGTTTCACGTCCAGACCAGCAATTTTACCGGCGTCTTTGGTGGCCTGACGCTGGCTGTCGTTGAAGTAGGCCGGCACGGTGATAACCGCTTCGGTCACTTTCTCGCCCAGATAGTCTTCTGCGGTTTTCTTCATCTTCTTGATGATTTCCGCAGACACCTGCGGCGGCGCCATCTTCTCGCCCTTCACTTCGACCCAGGCATCACCGTTGTCTGCCTTGGCGATCTTGTAGGGCACCATCTTGATGTCTTTCTGGACCACGTCGTCTTCAAAGCGACGACCGATCAGACGCTTGATGGCGTACAGGGTGTTGTTCGGATTGGTGACCGCCTGGCGCTTGGCAGATTGACCTACCAGCGTTTCACCGTCTTCGGTATACGCCACGATGGACGGGGTAGTGCGATCACCCTCGGCGTTTTCGATAACCTTGACCTTGTCGCCATCCATAATGGCTACACAGGAGTTTGTGGTTCCCAGGTCGATACCAATGATCTTACTCATGCAATTGCTCCAATTCGGTTGTTCAATTCAGTTCCGGCTGCCTTAAAAGTTGCCCCGGAGTCCCGGTGCGCCGCCTGTTTACTGGCTATATTGGCGCTTTAATCTGCTTTTCAAGCCTGCTCATCGATTTTTGGCGCGTCTGCGGCCTTGGCGACCACCACCATCGCGGGGCGAACAAGGCGGTCATTCAGGGTGTAACCCTTTTGGACCACAGCCACGACACTGTTGGGCTCGGCATCAGGCGCCGGCACCATGGACATGGCCTCATGCTGCTGGGGGTCAAACGGCTCACCCACGGGGTTAAGCTGAACCACATTGAACTTGCCGAGGCTGCCCATGAACAGATTGAGGGTCATCTCGACCCCTTCACGAATAGAGGCCACCAGTTCGCCGGCATTTTCATGCCCCTCAGTGCTTTCAACCGCCTTTTCCAGGCTGTCAGCGACCGGCAGGAGCTCCTTCACAAACTTCTCCAGCGCAAATTTGTGGGCTTTTTCCACATCGATTTCAGCGCGGCGGCGAACATTCTGCATCTCCGCCTGGGACCGCAACATCTGCTCCTGAAACTCCTGCGCCTGGGCCTTCAGGGCCTCAATTTCGCTTTCCGGGGCGGCTTCGGCACTGTCTTCCGTCGCCGTTTCTTCTTCGGGAGCGGCTTCCGCAGCGTCTTTCAGCTCTTCTTCCACCTGTTCGTTACGATTCTCGTCAGCGCTCATGACTACTCCTGCTTGATCGTCGGCGGCCAGACGACCGGCCGGTTAACGTTTGGTTTCCGACCGCCAGAGGCCGGAAAAAACATGTTTGCGAACGGATATGGGGCCCGTATCGAATGTTTCAACCGTTGCGCACCTCATTCGTTCACAAATTCGCCAGGCGATGTTTGCAAACTGGAAAAACCCTGTATATATTCACAGTCACTGTATGTAATCACAGTATTCAGGAATCGAGCGGAGGACCTCTGCATGCTCACACAGCTCACCGTTTCCAATTACGCCATTGCCGAGCGGGTCGAACTTCAGTTTGGAAAGGGTATGACGGCACTGACCGGAGAGACCGGTGCCGGCAAATCCATTGTCCTGGACGCCCTCGGCCTGGCCATGGGCGGGCGTGCCGACGCTGGTGCCGTGCGCCACGGTGCCAAACGCGCCGACATCACCGCCACCTTCGACGTGTCCCGCATTGCCGAAGCCCGGCAATGGCTGGAAAACCATGAGCTCGACGACGACAACGAGTGCATCCTGCGCCGAGTGATCAGCAAGGACGGCCGCTCTCGTGCCTACATCAACGGCCAGCCCTGCCCCCTCGCCCACCTGAAGGACCTGGGCAGCGCCCTGATGGACATCCACAGCCAGCATCAGCATCAGTCCCTGCTACGCAAGGAGACCCACCGCAAACTGCTGGACGAATTTGCCGGCGCAGAAGCGCTGGGAGCGCAAACCAGGGATGCGTGGAAAGCCTGGCACAAAACCCGACAGCGGCTGACCGAACGCCAGCAGAATGCCGATGAGGCAGAAGCCCGCCTGCAGTTGCTTCGCTACCAAGTGGAAGAACTGGACCGCCTGGCGCTGGAAGACGGAGAGCAGATAGAGCTGGAGAAAGAGCAGGAACGGCTCAGCCATGCCGACACGGTGCTACACAATAGCCATCAGGCTACCCTTCTGTGCACGGAAGATGACAATAGCGCAGCGGATCTGGTGCGCCAGGCATTACAGCAACTGGAGCAGTTACCGGTGGAAGTACCGGCACTGACGGAAACTATCCAGATGCTGAATGAGGCCCAGATTCAGATCACCGAGGCTGGCGACAACCTGCGCCACTTTGTGGAAGATTACGACGCCGACCCTGCCCGACTGGCCGAAGTGGAAGAGCGGCTGAGTGCCATTTACCAGATGGCCCGCAAGCACCGCATCACACCGGAGACTCTCCCGGAATTCCACCAGAGCCTGAGTGCCGAACTGGCATCGCTGGACGACGGCGAGGGCAGCGTTGAGAAGCTGGAAGCGGAACTGGAAGAACAGCGAAGCCACTTCAATACACTGGCCACCGAGCTGTCGAACGCTCGCCAACAGGCTGCTGCCAACCTTGATCAGCGCATCGCGGAGGAACTCGCCCAACTGAGCATGCCAGCGGTCCAGTTCGTAACCCATCTGAGCCGAAACAAGGGGGACGAGCCTGCGCCCCACGGCCTGGAAGACATTGAATTCCTGGTCAGCGCCAACCCGGGCCAACCCGCACGTCCGCTGGCCAAGGTGGCCTCGGGCGGCGAACTCTCACGCATCAGCCTCGCCATTCAGGTGGTGGTTGCGCAAACCTCCACCACACCAACACTGGTCTTTGACGAAGTGGATGTGGGCATTGGCGGCGGCACCGCAGAAGTGGTTGGTCGCCTGCTTCGCAGCCTGGGCAGTAATGGGCAGGTGCTGTGCGTCACGCATCTTGCCCAGGTAGCAGCCCAGTGCCATCAGCACCTGTTCGTCAGCAAGTTTACGGAATCAGACGCCACCTACTCGAAGATTGAGTCACTGGATGACAATGGCAGGGTCAGCGAAGTGGCAAGAATGCTCGGTGGTGTGGATATGACCGAACACACCATTGCTCATGCCCACGAAATGTTCACCAAGGGCCAGGCAACGCATCACTGAACAGTTTGAACGATAAACGTATTCCCCTCTCGATCCTGAGAGCTGTTGGGGCGGGCTTAAAAACCCGCCCCTTTTTTCTTTTTTGCCCGGAACAAATTCCGAATGATCAGGACTTGAGGGGTTTGACGTACAGAATCAGGCTGTGATCGACAATCTCATAGCCTCGTTCTTTGGCAATCTTTTGCTGCCGCTCTTCGATAACCTCATCGACGAACTCGATGACCTCACCAGTCTGAGTGCAGACCATGTGATCATGATGATCGTCGCCGGCCATCTCAAATACGGCGTGCCCACCTTCGAAGTTGTGGCGCAGAACCAGGCCAGCTGCCTCGAACTGAGTCAGCACCCGGTAGACGGTTGCCAGGCCCACGTCATCACCCTGTTCGAGGAGCTTTTTGTACACATCCTCGGCGCTGAGGTGATGCTCCTCGGAATTCTCCAGAATATTGAAGATCTTCACTCTTGGCAGAGTGACTTTAAGACCGACTTTTCGTAATTCGGTGTTTTCGGATGACATGTTACGATTCACTCTTTGGTGTGCCTCACGGCTTCCGGTATGATGAAGCCGCATGTTAACGGTCAGACCGTGTCACACCTGCCCCTGGCAGGCGATTTCAAGATAGAGGATTTCCCCCGGCGATGCAAAAGCTCACAGCTCTCATTCTAACTCTCATCATGGCTGGCTGTGTTTTCCCAGGCGTATACAAGATCAACGTACAACAGGGGAACATACTGACCGACGAAGAGCTGACATCACTGGCCGAGGGCATGTCCCGCAGCCAGGTCCACTCTCTGCTGGGAACCCCGCTGATGACCAACCCCGCCGATCCGTCGCGGGAATACTTTGTGTATACCTTCCAGCGCAGTGGTGGCGACATCAAGGAACAACGGGTCATCGTCTACTATGATAACGACCAATATTCCCATTACGAAGCTCAACTGCTGGAAGAAACGCCCGCCTACTGAGCCAGCCTCAACCCTTAGCCCTTTTTCTTTGCCCGGTTGAGCCGGGCTTGCTTGGGATCGATCTGCAGCGGCCGGTATACTTCAACCCGGTCGCCTTCCCGCAACTCGTGGGCGGACGGATTCTTGATCATCTTGCCGAAGATCCCCATATCGCCATTTTCCGGATCGACCTCGGGGAATATCGCGACAATGCCGGAACGTTTCACAGCCTCCACGGCGGTGGTTCCCTCTTCAACACTCAAGCTGATGATTTCCTGCTTGTCCGGCCTGGCAAAGGCCACCTCAACTCGAATCATTGTTATCCCCCGAGATACACCTGGTCTGCGCGGCGGCAGAACGCATCCACCATGGTATTCGCAGCCTGATTGAAGACCGGCCCGAACGTCATTCTCGACAAGGATCCGGAAAACTCAAACTCCAGCGTAAGAATCACCTTGCAGGCGTTATTTTGCAGGGGCTTGAACTGCCAACGACCGCTAAGGTTGCGGAAAGGGCCATCTACCAGGCTCATTTCAATGGTATGCGGCAGGTACAGTTGGTTGCGCGTGGTCAGCCGGTGACGGATACCACCTTTGGCAATATCCATGGATGCCATGATTTCGTGGTCTGTCTGCTCGTACACCTGGCTGGCCGAACACCAGGGAAGAAAGTCGGGGTAGCTGGCAACATCGTTGACCAGGCGGAACATTCGTTCCGCCGAGTGCATGACCAGCGCGGTCTTGTCGATCTGATGGGGCATTGGAACCGGACGTCCTGCTTGCAAATACACTTAAATTGAAGACCCTGCAAAGGGGGTGCCCCTTTAACCGGGACGCCAATATCAGACGCTATGATAAAGGATATCACCGTTGTTGGGGTCACTTTCCTGCCCAGCCGGGCCATTCTTACCGCTTTCCTCTCCCGGTTTGCCCGGCTTGGTCTCTGGCTCGCCAGCCCCACCAGCATCACCGGCTTCATTGTAGGGATCGTCGGAGTCGGGGGCAGCCGGCGTCATTGAGCCTGGCGCTAACTCTACGGTAGGTTCGCACCACAACCCGTTGCTACCGCTGTCGCACAACGCCACCAGCGACGTAACGGTGTACTGCATGCCGATATACGCCACCACCAACGGCAAAATCAAACGCATCACCCAGAACCATATACGGCCAATCAGGCGCGGTGCCTTTCCCAGTATGGTGAAGGTCAGATTGCGGGTTAGGTACCAGCCCGCGAAGACGGATATCAGGATACTCACCAGTGGAATCAGCAGGCCACCCGTGATCAGCTCAAGCCAGCGGAACAAGGTGCCCCCGGCGAAACGCTCGTCGGACCATAGATTGAAGGACAGCAACGACCCAAGCCCCGCCAGCCAGACCGAGCTGCCCATCAGAAAGGCGGACAAGCCCCTTGGTGCACCCGTCCACTCCTGAAACCAACCGACCACCGGCTCAAGCAATGAAAGAGACGTCGTCCACACAATCATCACGATGACCAGGAACACGGCCGCCACCAGAAACTGACTGCCCGGCAAATCCGCCAGGGCCACCGGCAGCGACAAGAACAGTAGCCCGAAGCCGCGCTCGCCTTCCATGGAATGACCATCGGGTGCCAACGAATAGATTGCCAACCCGGCCCCGATGGCAATCAGGGTGTCCATCAACACAACAGCCAGCACAGAACGCTTAAGACGAGTGTCCGCGGGTGTATAGGCACCGAACAGGGTCCACACGCCCATTCCGAGCCCAAGAGTGAAAAACGCGTGAAACAACGCCGCCCGCAAACTGTCCAGGGTCACGTCGGCGGGGCGGAAATCCAGCATGAAATCCGACGCGCTGCGGAAATCCCCGCTCCAGGCGGCCAGACCGCAGAGCGCCAGCAGAATCAGCATCATCGCCGGTGCCACTACCCGTACTGCACGCTCGACACCGTCCACCACGCCCTGCATCGACACCCACACCACCAGCAACAGGAAGAATCCGTGCCAGCCCATGAATACGCGATAGTCCCGAGAGTCCGACACCAGCGCGGAAAGGATTCGAGCAGCGTCGGCCTCCCCGGCACCAATAAACCGCCCCATCGCACCATAAAACACGTAGGCCAGAGCGATGGCACCGAAAACAGCCGTAAAGGAAAGCACCAGAAAAGCCGCCAGCACCCCCAGCCGACCAGCCCACATCCACATCCGGGACCGCCGCGCGCTGCGAACGAAACCATCCATCGCCAGCACCAAACCATGGCGGGCGTATCGTCCCATGGCGGATTCGGTCACCATCAACGGCAGCGTCACCAATAGCAGACACGCCAGGTACAGCAATATGAACAACCCGCCGCCATGTTGGCCGGCCAGGTAGGGGAACTGCCACACGTTCGCCAGACCAAAGGTTGCCCCGGTCGCGGCCCAGAAAAAAGTGGTTGGCCGGGTCCACGACCCGATTGGTGTTTCGTATGGAGTAGGCATTCCATTCCCTGACGACATCTCAGCGCACATTGTAGCGGAGGAATCACAACCCATACGACCATCGACTCAGTCAATCGCGCCGATTTCGTGACCAGTCTGGTACTACTGGGCTACAATGCGCGCTTTTCCGGCACGATTACGCACGGTAAATTTTCTGTCCGACTCCGGATCAACGATTCATGAGCAAGAAGAAACCCGGCGCTCCGAGCGCCACCATTGCCTTGAACAAGAAGGCAAAACACGAGTACCACATCGAGGAACGCTTTGAGGCGGGCCTGGCCCTGCTCGGATGGGAAGTAAAATCCATCCGAGCCGGCAAGGCGCAGCTCACCGATGCCTACGTGCTGCTTAAGGACGGAGAGGCCTGGCTGTTGGGATCCCACATCATCCCGCTGACCGCCGCCTCAACCCACGTTATCGCGGACCCGACCCGGACCCGCAAACTGCTGCTGCACGCCAAGGAAATTGCCAAGATCGTCGGCAAGGTTAATCAGGCCGGCCACACCTGCATTCCCCTGGCCATGTACTGGAAGAAGAACAAGGTGAAGTGCGAAATTGCCCTGGTGAAAGGCAAGAAACTCTTCGACAAGCGCGCCACCGAGAAAGAACGGGACTGGAACCGCCAGAAACAACGCATCCTCCGCGAAACCAACGTCTGATCCGCTGGCCGGGCCCCAGGCCCGGCATCCTCTCCCCGCATTTTATGTCGCATCTGCATCCTCTTTTAGCCTCTTTCTGATCAGCCTATACTCGATCCCTTACCCCAATCCGCATACGGATAGCGGCTACCCAGGGACAGACGGGAAACAAAGGGAGCAAGTAATGACACGCCGACAAACACCCATGTCTGCAGTAGATCGCTCGTGGCTACGCATGGAATGCCCCGAGAACCCCATGATGATTTCAGCGGTGCTGGTGTTTGATCAACCGATTGCCCTCAAGCGCCTCAAACGCACGCTCGAAGAACGCTTCCTCACCTTCCGGCGCTTTCGACAGCGCGTCGTCACCGAAGGCGACCGCACGTATTGGCAGGACGACCCACTCTTTCATATCGACAACCATATTCACGTTCTTGCCCTGCCCGGCGATGGCGGCAAACAGGAACTGCAAACACTGACCAGCGACCTGACCAGCACCTCGCTGGATTTCCGGCGCCCACTCTGGCAAATCCACTATATCGAGAACTATCAGGGTGGCTGTGCCTTGCTGGTTCGCATCCATCACTGCATTGCTGACGGCATTTCACTGGTGCGAGTGCTGCTTTCGCTGACCGACAACTCACCGGAACCGAGACTCAGCCGGGTATCGACATCCAGCCAATCCAAGGCCCATGCACCTCAAGGCCTACGCCAGCTCGCCAGCCGGGCTTTGCACAATGGACAAACCGCCATCGACCAGGCAGGCCTGTTTCTAAAGTCCGTCCGCAACGAGCCAGGTTACCCGTTCAAACTGGCCACTACCGCTGGCAACATCGCCGTAGATCTGCTCAAGCTCGGCCTCACCCCGGCGGAACCAGACACCTGCCTGAAAAGGCCCTTGAGCGGTCGCAAGCATGTCGCCTGGGCCGACCCGCTGAGTCTCGCCGAAGTGAAGGTGTGCGCCAGAGCCCTGCGCGGCACCGCCAACGATGTACTGCTGTGTGCCGCCGCCGGCGCATTGCAACGGCATTTTTTGGCCACTGGCGAGGCCACGCCGGAGTGCGGCGTTCGCGTTGCCGTGCCGTTTAACCTGCGCCCGATGCGGCAACCGATCGAAACCCTCGGCAACCAGTTCGGGCTGGTGCTGGTCACCCTGCCTGTGGAGGAAACCGATCCGATCATGCGGTTCCGCCAGGTTCAGGAAAACATGAACCGCCTCAAACGCTCCTACCAGGCTCAGGTAACCTACAGCCTGCTGGACCTTTTCGGGCGCGGCCCGGATGTCCTTGAGCGGCGGGCGATCTCCATGCTGAGCAACAAGGCCTCTGCGGTGCTCACCAACGTGCCAGGCCCGAAAGCCCCGGTCTACCTGGCCGGAGCAAAGCTTACCCAACCCATGTTCTGGGTACCCCAAAGCGGCAACATCGGCATCGGCTTGAGCATTTTCAGCTACGCCGGCACGGTGCAGTTCGGTATCACCATCGACAAGAACATCAAGGCCGACCCCGCAAACGTGATGGGGCATTTCCGCGACAGCTTTGCCGAACTCCTGGACGCCGCGTTGCACAACAGCGAACAGAACACCACCCGGGCCGCCAGTTGATAAGTACAACTGACCACCCGACACCACAAAACAAAACCAGGAAAACCTTGAAGTTGGCGGAAGCAGCCACATATACTGTCGGTAAGGGGACGACATGGCTTCGACGCTGGTGGCGAACCCTTGGGTGCATGTCGAGATGGCAGCCAATCTCGTTAATCCAAAGCTGCAACGCAATAGTCGCAAACGACGAAAACTACGCACTAGCAGCGTAAGCTGCTAGTCGTCCTGACCGGGTCGCCCGTAGCCCGGAAGCAACATCTCAGGACGTCATCGCTTACGGGATGCTCCGTTTTCCAGAGTTCACTGGCTAACGGCTAAGATCTAAAGAACTCGGTTCTTGCACCCTGGCTCTCGGGTCGCTTGAACTTAAATCAATAGAGAGACGCTAAACATGTAGACCTCAAGGCTGAGTACTGGCGGACGCGGGTTCAATTCCCGCCGTCTCCACCAACCAAGAGTTTCAGGAGGTCCATCGAGATCCACTGAAACGCCCTAAAGCCCCGGAAACGGGGCTTTTTTATGCCTGCTACATCCATATTGATCCATTGGCATCCACGCTCACTTGTGGGTAACATTGTGGGTAACAGCACTTTTTCAGAAGTCGTTACCCACAAAACGGACAATCATGGCCCGCCAACTTAATAAGCTCTCCGCGAACGAAGTGAAAAATGCCAAAGGTTCCGAGAAGATACGGAAGCTGGCAGACGGTGGCGGCCTGACACTGATCATCAAAGGCGAGTCCAAATATTGGTGGCTAAGGTATCGTTTTGCGGGTAACGAGAAGACTCTATCGCTGGGCAGTTACCCACAAGTGTCTCTCGCCGATGCTCGCCGGGCTCGCGATGAAGCCAGGGCATTACTCCAGCAGAACACCGACCCCAGCGCTCACCGACAGCGGGCGTCTACACAGCGGGTATCAGACGGCGAGAATACCTTTCGCACGCTCTGTGAAGACTGGTACAAGCAGAAGCACTCCGTTGAAGTAACGGAGGCGCACGCAGTCCGGAACTGGAGAAGACTAGAAATCTACACTTTTCCTCTGTTGGCCAGGCGCCCTATCCGCTCCATTCAGCCCGCAGATGTCCTGCAGGTCCTGGATGGCATTGTCAAAAAAGGCAACACAGAGACCGCCCACAGGGTCAAAACCCTTATCAGCCTGGTATTCCGGTATGCAGTTGCAACATCGAGAGTCGACTCCGACGTCACCCGCGACCTGACCGGTTATTTACCCAACACACAGGTGAAGCACCAACACGCGCTGGTTCGCCCCGATGAAGTGTCACAACTGCTCAAAGACATCCACACCTATCAAGGCCACTTTGCAACGTCAGCCGCCTTGAGGCTCTCGCCGCTGGTGTTTACGCGCCCGGGTGACACCAGACAGATGCTTTGGGAGCAGATCGATTTCGACAGGGCTCAGTGGGAGCTACCCACCACAAAGAACGGCGCGCCCTTGATTGTGCCCCTGTCGCATCAGGCGGTTGCCATCCTTAAGGAAGTAGAACCAGTTACCCAGCACCGGAGCCGGTATGTATTCCCCAATGCCCGGGATGCGAAACGCCCCATGAGTAACGTGGCGATCAAAGCCGCATTGGATCGGATGGGGTACGGAGGCAAGATGACGGCCCACGGCTTCCGGGCTATGGCGCGAACTCTGCTGCAGGAGGAGCTCAAGTACTCTGTACACCTCATTGAGATGCAACTAGGACATCGGGTTGCCGATATGCATGGCAGGGCCTACAACCGCACACAGTTTCTGGATGATCGCACATCAATGATGCAAGCTTGGGCAGATTACCTAGACAATCTCAGGCACCCGCCTGACGCCACCCCTTAATCAACATCGTGAGCCAGAAACAAGATGAGCAACCCAGCGAATCCAAACAACAATGCGCCACTAGTTCACGCCCCTAAGCTAACATCCCCAACGAAGAGCGATCAGGTGAAGGCGATTGTCGACATCACGCTCTCCTTTATGCAAAAGCGTCTTCACAAAAGTGGAAATGTTTACCTCGTTAATCCTGGATCGAGAAAGGTCTTCTTTATTGACGAGGAAGCGATTTTTAATACGGTTACAGACCTAGCGCTGCGCAATAGAAACATTGTCCTCAGCAATTCAGCAATTCAAACCGCAAAGCGCATTCTTAAATCTGAAGCTGGCGCAACTCCGAGCCAGATAAGCCTTAGAGTTGGCTTAGGACAGCACGCTTATTTCTTAGATTTCGGTGATGGCGCCAATTATATCCAGTACTCAGAAGAAGGTGCCTCAACAATCCGCCTGGCTCCACAGGACCTGCCCCTGATAGATGTTGACTTCTTCAGGCCGCCAAACCTCTCCTCCATCGACTTTATAACTAACTGGAATCGCCCCTCACATGCCAGATATCCAGCGAGGAATGGTGATCCCAAAACCACGGAATGGCTGTCACATAAATCTCCGTGTTTAAATCATTTACTAAGCCTCACCAATATTCCAGAGCATTGCTACAGTACAGTGATAACTTGGATGGTTTGCACGCTGTTTCCGGAAAGAGATCAGATCGCCCTGGAAATAACCGGCGGAGAGACTTCTGGAAAAAGCACTGCCGCATGGATTATAAAAAGCCTTATAGATCCATCGGAAAAGCCGTTAAATGGAGTACCGGAATCATCCAAGGAACTCCTCAGTATTTCGCAAGCCAATCACATCATTGCAATTGATAATGCAGACGATCTTCCGGAATCAACACAGAAGCGAATTTTTGAGCTACTAACAAGCGGTATTCAGAGTCAAATTAATCACGGCAATTCAGGTTATTCCTGGACCTTCAATTACAGAAATCCAGTAATTATTGTAAGTACATCTACAATGCTTTCAAATCCACTTCTAGCGAAAAAAAGCATATCGATTGATTTACCAATTCTGGAAGAAGGAAAAAGTTTTCGGTTTATAAAGGAGCAATTTCTAGAAAATCAACCACACGCGCTATTAGAACTAGCCAAAATTGCTGCTGATACACTTAAAAGCTCTATCCTTGCATCGCATGAAATCGGTGGTCACACATATTTCGATACATTTACATCAACGGGCGCAGGAGTCTGCAACTATTTCGGTATTGATGTAGATATGTTTATAGACACCTCAAAATCCTTAAACGAAGAAATAATAGACAACATTATCGACGAATCAGTAGTAGCCAGATCATTACTTTCATGGGCGGCAGAAAATCCAGAAATTAAAATAAAAGAGCCACTAAAGCACTGGTACAAAGAGCTTATAAAAAGCCTTCCAGCTGAAGATCATGATGAATGGCCGAAAAGTATGCGAAGATTTGGTGCTGAACTAAAAAAGATTGCCCCTAAACTTAAGAAAGAAGGTGTCTTTTGCAAATCATTAGGAAAGCAAGGATCGAACGTTGTTTGGGAGATCCGAGTCATTGAGACCATTCAAACCTCTGACGACATTGACGACGTCTAAGACATCTTTTTTGCATTTCATTAATTTTTTTTGCTCTTAGCCCCGAGAATAGGCCGGATAAGGCCCTGAAATCGTCTCGAATTGGCGAGGCCGTTGTCTGCCTACTCTCACTCGCTAACCCAGCCATGTCCATAGTTTTGCTGCCTGAACTGAACACACGACTAGGTAAACGATTACCGATTAGCGCCCTAGGCTATAAAATCGAGCAGACCACAAAGGCCGGCTTCCACCGCAATAGCTTATATAACAGCGAGCCTATATTTAGATTTTCTCTCCATAGATACACTGGCATCTATTATTGTTTACACGCTCGCCAGATCCTCTGAACTCATACGCTTTGGAGGAAATAAATGAAAATACTTCGGCTCAAAGATGTCATCGAAAAAACCGGCCTAGCCCGTTCAACCATATATAAATACGTTTGCGCAGGCACCTTCCCTAAACCCATTCCCCTGGGCGGCCGGAGTGTCGGCTGGGTTGACGCAGAGGTCCACAGGTGGATTACAGAAAGAATCGAGAATCGCGACATCCAGAACCACCCGATGAATCGTAATTCCGTTTCTTGATCGGATCCCTAAGAAATAACAAGTGCTTGTCCAAACACCTTGATATTGATGCAGAGTAACGCCGGTCTGTAATTCTTATGATCGCTCGATCAAGTTAACGCCAATATTCAAGCCACATCGACAAACTAGTTGTAGGCTTTAAATAGTATTTACTTACCGGCATCAAGTCATCCATCTCACCACTATATAACAACCAATTGAATAGCTAGATCAAATACCTATAGGAAACCTATACATCAACCAGGTTACCTAGGGATTGCTGTGTCTGGTGATTGACTAATAAGGAATTCATGATGATTGATACACTTAACCTCTACAGACACTCTTCTGATCCAAACCTCTGGATTTATAATGGTTATGCCTACAACGGTATGCCTCTTGTTTGGCAGCAGGGCCCGTTCATTCATAATTATCTTCAACGTATTGATGAAACGATTGAGGGAGCGCTGAGGCAACATGCCAGCATAATGGCCGTCAGGATCGACCTTAGACTCCCGCTCCAGTTCGACTGGAGGCACCATCCAGATTGGCGCCCTGTATTCAGCAGGTTCATTGCTTCATTGAAGGCCAAGATAAAAGCCAGGCAGGCGCAGGCGATACGAGATGGGAAGCGATTTCACCCGACTAAACTCCATTTCGTTTGGACCAGGGAGTTTGGACAAAGCGGCAGACCTCACTATCACTGCGCCCTCTTCTTTAACAAGCAGACCTTTCGTGGACTGGGCGAGTTCAATCCTTACTCAGGCAGCCTCTACGGCATGATCAGCAGCGCCTGGGCGAGTGCACTAGGACTGGACGAACATTTGGCTGACGGGCTTGTGAGCATCCCTAGAAATCCCGTTTACAGGATCAGGAGAGGCGAGCGATACGACGACCTTTTCCGCCGACTCAGCTACTTCGCAAAGCTCACGAGCAAGCTGTTTGGATCAGGCAATCACAACTTTGGCGCAAGCAGGACTACTAGCAACTGAATAGACCTTCAACCTCGGCCCCTTCACGCCTACCCGCTTTGTCTAAAAGAGTAACCCCTATGAAAAACAATCCAAGCCAACCGCCAACGGCTGCGGAAGTCGCGGCGTATTTCCAGGGAAATGAAGCAACTGAGTACCAAGCAAGAATGATTCGCGAGTGCGGGCAAAGATTGAAAACGTATCCGTTTGAACGTGTCGTGACCAACCCATACTTGCTAGCCTGCCATCACCGGTTCTGCCCCGACTGCCAACGAAGGCGTGCTGTAGATTGGGCATCGGCACTACGGTCGGTGATTGACAGGGAATCCATGCCTGCTCCGAATAGCGATACCAGACGTGCCCCTCACTGGATTGCCATCAGATTACCAGGCGTGCCATGCGATGCCTCAGATCTCCAAAATCAGCTCGAGACCCTCATAGAGTACTTATATCTCGCCCGTGACCAGCCGTTCTGGCGGTACAATGTCAGAACGGCGCTGCGGCTCCTGCAGGTTGAGATTAATCAGGTAGCAGACCGGGAGCTCAAGATCACCCCAACATTCACATGTCTCGTGAGCGTCTCTCGAGATCTGCTCAACGCCCAAATCCAAGGGCGGCTGATTCAGCGGGTTACACGAGACTGGATCCAGCCTGAAAATCCGGATAGCTGGCTCGGCCCGCATTCGTTCATTATCCCCACAGCGACAACACGAGAACGGGATTCACTACAAAACAAGGTCTCGCGAATGATCGAAAACCACTACCCCCACTCGAATAGACAGACCTTCCTAAGCATCGTTGAGCAATTGAAGGGCGTGAAGACAGTGGCCATGTATGGACCTGAAGGGACGCTATTCCGGCCCCCCAACATTTCCCAGGCTGACGATTTTCGCTATGAACAGGAGTACTCCGTTTCCAGAATTGGTGAAGACTTGCCCGAATCCATCAGCGGCAATCGAGGCCTTGAGCTGCTCCCCTGGCATATAGCGAAATGAAAGCCATCGCCACCGGAAAGCCGTGCTTCATCCCTCAACAACCTGAGCAGTTGATCATCCCAACCTGAGCGGGCAATATCACCACAACCAAACGCAGCATTCGCGACACCCTCCGACTCTATCCGTCGCACCTATCGAAATGCGTTCCCGGCAACACCAAACGGAAGTACCCATGGCATTAACGCTCGAACAACTCGAACGCCACCTGTTCAAGGCCGCTGATATTCTGCGGGGCAAGATGGACGCCTCGGAATTCAAGGAATACATCTTCGGCATGCTGTTCCTGAAACGCTGCTCCGATGTGTTCGAGCAGCGGTACCAGGAGGTGGTCTCGAACCAGCTGGCCAAAGACAAAGGCCAGGTTGAAGCGGAAGCCATTGCGGACATGGAGAACTGGTATAAGTCCACCTTCTACGTGCCCAAGCAATCCCGGTGGGAGTTCCTGATGAACGACGCCCACCACGGCGTGGGCAACTACCTGAACAAAGCCCTGGCCGGGCTGGAGGAACACAACGTCAGCCTGGCAGGCGTGCTGGAGCATATCGACTTCACCCGTAAGGTGGGCTCCACCACCCTGCCAGACAAAAAGCTACGGGATCTGATCGTCCACTTCAGTCAGTACCGCTTACGCAACGAGGACTTCGAGTTCCCGGACCTGCTGGGCGCGGCCTACGAATACCTGATTGGCGACTTCGCCGATACCGCTGGCAAGAAAGGCGGCGAATTCTACACGCCCCGTTCGGTCGTTCGTATGATGGTGCGACTGACTAATCCTCAGGAAGGACAAAGCGTCTACGATCCCTGCTGTGGCTCCGGAGGTATGTTGATCTTGTCCAAGGAATACCTGGAAGAACAGGGCGGAGATCCGAACCACTTGTCATTGTTCGGCCAGGAAGCGTCTGGCTCTGTCTGGGCAATCGCCAAGATGAACATGCTGCTACACGGTATCACCAGTGCCGATCTGCGTAATGAAGACACTCTGACAGACCCCCAGCATGTGGACGGCGGTGAGCTGATGCGCTTTGACCGCATTCTCACCAATCCGCCCTTCTCCATCGGCTTCTCACCCAGCAATCAGTTCCCCGAACGGTTCCAGTACGGACAGGTACCGGAAGGCGCCAAAAAAGCCGACCTGATGTTCCTGCAACACATGGTTGCCAGTCTGAAGTCCGATGGCATGCTAGCCACCGTCATGCCCCACGGTGTGCTATTCCGGGGTGGTGATGAAAAACGCATTCGCGCTGGCCTGCTGGAGAACGACCTGGTGGAGGCGGTGATCGGCCTGGCCCCAAACCTGTTCTACGGCACAGGCATTCCCGCCTGCATCCTGGTGCTGCGCAATAAAGGCGCCAAAGCGCCGGAACGTAAAGGCAAGGTACTGTTCATCAATGCTGACCGGGAATACTACGAGGGCCGCGCCCAGAACCATCTGCTTCCAGAGCACATCGAAAAGATCGTCAGCACTTACGAAGCCTTTGCTGAAGCCGATAGCTTCTCGCGAATCGTTAACCTGGAGGAATTGCGGGAAAACGACTACAACCTGAACATCCGCCGATATGCGGACAACGCTCCCCCACCGGAGCCCCAGGATGTGCGGTCTCACCTATTGGGCGGCATTCCTCTGAAAGAGGTTCAAGCCAAGCAGTCCCAGCTTGAGGCCCAGGGCCTGGACCCCATGGATCTGCTGGCACCCAGGGCGGACGAGGATGATTACGTGGACTTCCGGGAGGACCTCGCCGACAAAGCCAATATTAAACCGGCAATCGAGCAGGATGCCGGCGTCCGCCAGAAAGAAGCGAGACTCAAAGATACTTTCGAAAGCTGGTGGCAGCAGCGTGGGACTCAAATCGCCCAACTCTCCGGCAATGGCCAACAACTGAGCGCCCTGCGGGACGATCTGATTGGCACCTTCACCCATGCACTGGAGCCCATTGGTATGCTGGACAGGTTCGCGGTGCGTGGAATCATTGCGGGCTTCTGGGACCAGAACAAAAACGAATTTCGCACTCTGCAAGCCCGGGGGGTTCTGGGTGTGGTAGATGCCTGGCGCACCAGCATCATCACCCTATTAGAAGACGACCAGAATAAAACCAACCCGCTGGACCACAAGCTGGTGGCTTTCTTGCTGGCGGACTATGTGGCCGAACTGGAAGACCTGCAGGCCCGCAAGGCCGAATTGGATACCCGCATCAAAGCCGCGACTGCTCAGCCCGAGGAAGACGACGATGCCGAGCCGGACGAAGATGCACCTACTGAGACGGATATCAAAGTCTGGAAAGCCGAACGCACCAAAGCCACCAAGACCCTGAAAGCCAAACAAGCCAGCTTTGAGGCGCATCTGAACGAAGCGGTGGATGCACTGGACGAAGCGGGGGCTGCAGAGCTGATGCTAACGATTCTGCATAACGACATGCTCGGAATACTGGACACGTACATCCGACACCAGCGGCAGGAAGTGATTGCTGCGTTTGAGACCTGGTGGGATAAGTACCGGGTGACGCTGGCGGATATTGAGACCGCGCGAGATGCTGCCACTGAAGAGTTAAAGGGCTATCTGGAGGGACTCGGATATGCGTGAGCACAGAGAGCTCGCCGAGCTTGTCCATTGTACCAACGAGAAAATCATCGCGAAGAAAGACCCAAATAAGCCATATGTGGGGTTGGAGCACATTCCTCAAAGAGGCTCTGAAATCACTGAACACTCGCATGCAGGCGACTCAATAAGCACGAACTCAGTTTTCCGGGAATCTGATGTCTTGTTTGGGAAACTCCGCCCCAACCTTCGGAAGTGCGTGCTCGCACGATTTGCTGGCTACTGCTCAACGGACATACTCGTACTGAGGGCCTTGCCCGGCGCATCTCCATCTTACGCAGTAAGGGTTCTCCAATCAGAGCAAGTAGGCGCCGAGGCAGAGAAGACTGCTATCGGCACCAAAATGCCTCGAACCTCTTGGGCCAGCCTGAAAAATGTAAAAGTCTTTGCTCCATCTATCTCCCAACAGCAAAAAATCGCCCAAATCCTCGACACCCTGGACACCCAAATCCAGAAAACCGAGGCCCTGATCCCCAAGCTGGAAAAAATAAAGGAAGGCCTGCTCCACGATCTGCTCACCCGAGGCATTGACCAGAACGGCCAGCTCCGCCCCACGCCGGAACAGGCGCCGGAGCTTTATAAGGAGTCGGTTTTGGGGTTGATTCCGAGGGAGTGGGATATTTCAACTCTTGGAGATTCCTCAATTTCATCAGTTATCGGCCCATTCGGTAGCGATCTAGTAGCCTCTGATTACCGAAGTGAGGGGGTGCCTGTAGTTTTCGTGAGGGACATCGCAGGTGCGCAATACGATCGCGTGAGCCAAGTGTTCGTCAGCCCAAGAAAAGCGCAGGCTCTTTCAGCTCACGAAGTAACAGCCGGTGATTTACTGCTGACAAAAATGGGCTTACCGCCGTGCATTTCTGCTGTATACCCAAAACGTGAACCGGCAGGGATAATCACAGCAGACATTGTGCGCCTTCGCTTGAAGGCCGACGTGGCACCTGAGTGGGCTCACCACTATGTAAATTCGGAAGCAGTAAAGTCTCAAGTACGAGGAATCACTGCAGGGGTGACCAGGCCCAAAGTCACACTAAAAGATGCAAGGAGTCTGAGAATAGCGGTTCCGGATATTGAAGAGCAGGCTCGAATCCTGAGCATCCTTCAACGTAGCTCCAGCCGCTTAGAATCGGAAAGTGCGAGTTTGGCGAAACTGCGGGCTCAAAAGTCCGGACTTATGGATGACCTGCTTACTGGCCGCACGCGCGTCACTTCCCTACTCAAGGATTCAATCTGACCATCTTCGACAAGGTCCAGCTGCTGGGCCTTCAGCGGAGCTTGGTTTGCAAAAAGGCCCGTCAAAAGCCACCTGATCTGCAGATGGCACCATCTTTGAGATGCAGTTCATGATTGAATATTGTCGAGGGAACTTACTGGAAGCGAACGTAGAAGCTCTAGTAAATCCGGTTAATACTCAGGGAGTCATGGGCAAAGGGCTTGCCCTGGCATTCAAAAACGCATTCCCGGAAAATTTCCGTGCCTATGCGCAAGCCTGCCAATCCGGCCAGGTCAGGACTGGCCAGATGTTTGTAACCGAGCGGCAAACACTGCTTGGACCATGCTGGATCATCAACTTTCCAACCAAACAACACTGGCGCAATCCATCAAAGCTGGAGTGGATAAACCAGGGGCTGGCAGATCTCAGAAAAGTGCTGACCGAGAAACAGATCCCATCCATTGCATTGCCACCACTCGGATGCGGCCTTGGCGGTCTGGACTGGGAAATGGTCAAACCACGAATTGAAGATGCACTGGCTGGCCTTGCTGGCACCCGGATACTGATCTTTGAGCCCTTATAGCCTTGAACCACTATCTCTGGCATTCATCGTCAACTGCGCTAACTCTTAAACACAGCACCGCTGTTACGAATCAGCTGCAGGAAGTTGATACAAGTTACCCCTACATCCTCCAGCTCACAGACCGCTGGGATCTTGTACTTTGCGCGATTAGCCGGCTTGACAAACTGACGCCCCTCGTCAGAGATGAGCATTAAGCCATTAACGCTCGCAGTAGCAATGATGAAGATATCGTTTTCACCGACACCCTTGGCGTTATACTGGTCCTCTTCGATACCAAGCAGATGCTTTATCCGCAAGGACTCGGCCAGAACGTCGGAGGTCAATGGGAACACGGTTATATCGTTGTCTTTCAACCACGCGGCACATTCCGGAGTCTTCTTTCCAACTTCATCTAATGCCACACCAGGGATAGCGAGATTTCCGTCCATGACCTCTTGGCTTAACCAGTCCCACAAGGGCGGAAACAACTCTGGTGGGTAGTTATCCCAGGCATGGATAATCGACGACGCGTCAAATAGAAGCATGCGTATCTTCCAACTGACGCAGATCTGCTATTTTCAGGTTATCAAGGTAGGAGCTGGCCCTGGCCAGGGTGATGCGCTGCTCATGCAAAGCATCCAGCACAGTGCCCACATAGCTTTTACCGAAAACTCTCACCGGCTCCTTGAAGCGATAGCGGGAACCACCGCTGCTCTGTCGCTCAATCACAGGCAGGGATTGTTTCCACCTGCGGTAGGCTTGGTAATCTTCCTGTGGGAGCGAGCCAGAATCCATCATCCTGCGCAGAATGACTTCGGGGCTGACACACCAGCGCCGGGCATCGTCTTTGAGGAACCGGTCATAGGCCGTTACGTCGTCGCCCGGGAAGCTCTTCAGGTCCAGCTTCTCCAGAAACCTTTCTGGCACGAGCAGGTTACCCGCAAACCGATTCGCTGCCACTTCATTAGCACTGTGGCTATGGAAATCATCCTCGTCGTCGACAAAGCTCTCGCGATGAAGCAGCAAATGACCCAGTTCGTGCATCATAGTGAAGGCTTGGGCGCCTTCGGATTGCTGCTTCTTGATAAAGATGACTGGGAAATTGTCGAAATACAGTGAGAATCCCCGAATGGGACTTTCCTTGGGAATCTGCCATTGCCCAGCGTAGCCATTACTCAGGAAGACCAGGATGTTCTTGGCCTCCACAGCTGCGCGCATATCGGCAAAACTCTGCCCCGGCTGGAGCCCGAGCCAGGTGCGGGCTAACTGCGCTGCCTGCTCCGGTTGCGGAGCATTCATAGCTAAGTCTTCCGGATACCATCCTGGCTCAACCGGCTCCCCCAAATCTTCGCGGAGGCTCAAGTAAGTCAGGCGCTGCCGCTCGGTTCGTTCAACCAACGTACGGAAACGGCGGCTCATTTGAGGCTTCTGGTTATTCAGCGTCCGGAACTGTACGGAATGAACACGCCCCTCGCTGACAGGACCTTCCTCGAGGAAAAACAGCAAACCCCGATTGAAGTGTATAGCTAGCTTCTGCAGCTGTTTCACAGACAGGGCTTCTTTTCCCTCGAGTGCCTTTTCGAGGGTAGCTAAGGCAATACCTGTCTCGTGGGCCAGTTCCTCAACAGAAACACCCAGGTCATCACAGCACCAAAGAATTCGAGACGGGTTAACACCCTTGATCTTGTCCATAGCGCGAATCATAGCAGGAGATCCGTAAGTTATCAGCGGCGGCCTGAATAATGGGGGCGGTATTACTCCGCCAAGTATCGGTCCGCTCTGGAAAAATGCGACCCAGTCCAAACTGCCCTACAATGGTTGAATTAATCCAACGTTAATGGACTGACACGCAGGAGCAGTAATGCCTGGCCCGGAATTCACCGAAGTTGAGCTCCCCTTTATTAAGCAACTGGAGCAAGAGGGCTGGGATTACATCGAGGGCTCCCTTGATTCCCCATCCGTCACCCATCGCGAAACCTTTGCCCAGGTCATCATGGAGCCGTTGCTTCGTGACCGGCTACTGGCGATCAATACCCGAAATGGCAAACCCTGGCTGGATGAGAGACGAATCGATCAGGTTGTCTCAGCGGTTACCCGCCTTCCCGCCAACAAAGTAATGGAAGCCAATCGACTGGCGACCGAACTGCTCCATGGTGGCATCACGGTGGAGGGCTTGCCGGATTGGGATAGTGGCAGGGGACAGACCATCCAGTTTATCGATTGGGCTACCCCTGAGAACAACACCTTCACGGTGGTGAATCAATTCAAGGTCAAATGCCCACCCGGCCATGACGGCTGGAAAGGTCACGTCATTCCGGATCTTGTGTTATTCGTGAACGGCATTCCCCTGGTGGTCATCGAGTGCAAAAGCCGCACGGTTCCTGAGGGCCTCCCTGAAGCCGTGGATCAGCTACGCCGATACTACGATCAGCGCCACCAGGATCTCGAAGTAGAGGAACACGAAGGTGCCCCCGCACTGTTCTATACCAACCAGTTTATGGTGGCCTCCAATTTCGATGATGCTCGGGTGGGAACCATTGGTGCCGGATTCAGCCATTACCTGAACTGGAAAACCGTGTCGCCCCGCGCCGAAGCGGACGTTGCCGACACACTGGGCGTCACATCGCTTTCGTCACAACAGCGATTGATTGCGGGCATGCTGCCTCCCGCCAACCTGTTGGACATTGTCCGCCACTTTACCCTCTTCATGACCATGGGCGGGCAGATCATCAAACTGGTGTGCCGGTATCAGCAGTATCGGGCCGTCACAAGAGCTGTTCAGCGTCTGAAAACCGGTAAAACCCGATCCGAGGACGGCGAACACGACCGCCGTGGCGGGATCGTCTGGCACACCCAGGGCAGCGGTAAAAGCCTGACGATGGTGTTCCTGGTGCTCAAGCTTAGAACCGATCCGGAACTGCGCCGCTTCAAAGTCGTCGTGATTACGGACCGGAAGGATCTTCAGGATCAGCTATCAGATACGGCAGAGCTGACCGGGGAGACCGTCAAAGTGGCTGGCAATACCGGCAAGCTGAAATCCATACTGGGCCAGCCAGGACCCGGGCTTGTATTTGCGACCATCCAGAAATATCGGGAACATGAATCGGCTTCTCCGGCCTACCCTCCGCCCAAGCCCGCACGCGGTCTGGAAATCGATCGACGGGATGCCGCAGACAACCCGGAAGGCAAGCCGGCAAAACCCATCCCCTCTCGCCCCATTGGTCTCATCAATGAAAGCCCGGACATCCTAGTGATGATCGACGAAGCTCACCGCACCCAGGCCGGTGATCTCCACGCCAACCTTTTGCAAGCGGTACCCAACGCAGCACGGATTGGTTTTACCGGCACCCCGATTATCATGGGCAAGAAAAAGCAGACCAGCGAAATCTTCGGCGAATACATCGATCGCTACACCATTAAGGAAGCGGAGAACGATGGCGCCACAGTACCGATCCTTTATGAAGGCCGGACGGCAGAGGGCGCAGTGAAAGAGGGCGCCAACCTGGATGACCTATTCGAGGACCTGTTCAAGGAGCGCACCAAAGAAGAACTGGAACTGATCAAGAAGAAATACGCCACCAAGGGCCAGATTTTTGAGGCACCCCGCCTGATAGAGGAAAAGGCAGCGGACATCCTGCGTCACTACGTCACCAACATCCTGCCCAATGGCTTCAAAGCCCAACTGGTAGCCTATAGCCGAAAAGCCGCCATACGCTACCTTGAAGCGCTTAAACAGGCCCGGACGAAGCTGCTTGAGGAGGCTATGGCGCTACCTCCGGAAGACAAGAACATCGGCGAGACCGAACTGATTACCAGGCCACCCAGAATCAAGGCGGCCATTAAGGCCTGGCAGTATCGCGAGTTACTGCAGCAGTTAGAGTTCGCTGTGGTGTTCAGTAGCAGTAACAACGATGACAGCGGCTGGGCACAGTGGAGTGATCGGGCGGAAATTGAGCAAAACATCAAACGATTCAAAAAACCACTGTTTCACAAAGACCCGGAGAAGGCCGACCCGCTCAGCTTCCTGATCGTGAAGTCCATGCTGCTGACCGGATTCGATGCGCCTATTGCGGGCGTAATGTATCTCGACCGACCGATTCGGGAAGCGGAATTGCTGCAAGCCATCGCCCGGGTCAACCGCACAGGGTTCGGAAAACGCTGCGGGATTGTGGTGGATTACTATGGCGTTGCAAACCACCTCAAAGAAGCTCTGGCTGCCTATAGCGATGAAGATATTGAGGGCGCACTCCAGAGCCTGAAAGACGAAATCCCGTTGTTACGGGATCGCCACCTCCGGGTTGTGGATGTGCTGAGAAAACAGGGCGTAGATAGCCTAACGGATACAGAGGAAGCCGTTACAGCGCTAGGTGACGAACGGCTGCGAGCAGAGTTCATCGTGAAGCTGAAAGAGTTCAGCCGGACACTGGATGATGTGCTGCCGCGCCCTGAAGCACTGGAATTCGTGAATGACGCGAAACAACTGGCCTACATTCACGCACTGGCGAGAAGCCGCTACAAAGACAGCCCGGAGCTAGGCAAAGACATCGGCAGCAAAGTCCGTAAGCTGATTGACGACTACATGATCTCGCTGGGCATCAACCCGAAGATACCGCCGGTTCAATTGACTGACACTGACTTTGACCAGCATATAAATCGGCAGGTCAGTGACCGGGCCAAGGCGTCCGAGATGGAGCACGCAGTTCGCTCCCATGTCAGAAAGTACCTGGACGAAGACCCGGTGAAATACACCAAACTCAGCGAACGCCTGAAGGAAATCCTGGAGAAGATGGACGGGCTCTGGCAGGAGCAGGTAGATGCACTCTCAGCCTTGATCAGGCAATTGCAGGAAGATGAGACGACGGATGGCGAGTCACCCTCAGCTCTGCCTTCGAACCACCTCCCCTTCCTGAGAGTGATGGCCGAGATCAAGCAGGATGGTGGTACAGCACTTACCCCGGATGAGCAGGAAAACCTGGAGCAAGCCACCGTATCCACGGTTCAGATAATCACAGAAGAACTGCGCATCCCGGACTTCTGGAAACCGTCACACTTGCCTGACCAGGAGCGCCTGCGAGGCCGACTATTTGAAGAACTGTTCGAGCTCGAACTTTTCCCGGTCAATCATTTGGATGACCTGCTGGACAAATTAATTGATCTGGCGAAAGCGAATCACAGCAAACTGGTGAACCCGTGACAGAGCTGCAGGTGGATGACCTGACCTTCGAGGTGCGCCACAGCAACCGGCGCAAAACATTGGAGATCATCGTCGATCGTGAGGGCGAGCTGGTGCTTGCCGCTCCCAAGGGCACCGAAGAACACCTGCTCAAAGACTTTGTTCAGGAAAAAAAATTCTGGATCTACCAGAAGCTGGCCGAGAAAGCGGAACTGCTCAAGCCCCAGCCCCACAAAGAATATGTGAATGGCGAAGGGTTCCTCTACTTGGGCCGCAGCTACCGGCTAAAGCTGGTTGATAATCAACAAACTCCCCTCAAACTGACGGCCGGCCGATTCTGCCTGCGACAGGATTTACAGTCTGAGGCGAGGTTGCATTTCATCCACTGGTACAGCAATAAGGCACAGATCCACCTGAACGAGAAAGTTCAGGCCCTGGCTGCACGCATGGGTGTTGAGCCCGCTGGCGTCAAAATCCAGGATCTGGGCTATCGTTGGGGTTCCTGTGGGCGGGGCAACAGGCTTTACTTCAACTGGAAGACGATCCTGCTACCGCGCGAGATCGTGGAGTATGTGGTGGTGCATGAGCTGACGCATCTGCATGAGCCACACCACACACCCCAGTTCTGGAAGCGGGTGGAGCGGGTTATGCCCGACTATGAACGGCGGAAGGACTGGTTGGCCAAGAATGGGATCGAGGTTGAGGGAATAGGCTAAGTATTGCACTGAAGTTTATTTACAAGGAAACGCCTCTCTGAAGGCCTGAATTGCAAGCTCGACTTCGTTTTGATCCAGTTTTTGAGGGTTGTCTTTCAAGTATTTCAAAACGATCCTTGCAGCTTCGCCATTAGTTACACCTTGCTCAGGGGTACAAAATAAAGCGCCATCGCGCAACAAAACCTCATAAATCTTATTCAGGTTAGTCAGCCCCTGCATCATTCCCGTACAAGTACCGAGCGAGAGTCCGTACTCAAAATTCAATGTCGCGTCCTCGCTGGGCACCTCCAGCACACTGCAATCGTTGAGTAAGTCGTTGCCATCAGCGAACGCAGCACCACTAAAAACAATTGAGAACCAAGCGGTCAACACTACGGATAAAATTTTCATTATTTCCCTTATATTTTGATCCTAAGACACTTCAAACCCAGCTTTTCTCGGAACAAAAGAGCCTAGTCGGTCCTGACGAATTTACGTTTTACCCATGTATATTCTCTAAAAAGGCCCTGTGATCCGAATGGTAACTCGATGGTGTCATGTTCAAGATATGCCTTTTGTTGACCCGAAAATGAACCGATCAACTCCCAATTCTCTGCGCGGGCGGCATTACTAGAAGACTCAGGCGCATGGTATTTAACAACATTCACAGCCATGTCGAGCAAGCCATCTCCAACAGCAACAACGATTTCAGGCACATCGTCGCTGTCGAAATCATGTTCCGCAATTTGGACGTAGTAGCCCTGATTAAGCTCGCCCCACTTGTTGAAGCCCTCGAAACTGTCACTGAACTCCAGTGGCAAATTAACGGCAGCCCCAGGGAACTTGGCTAGGAACCTTGTTCCATTTGGGGTATTCCGCCCAACCCTTAGGAACTCTGGCCTGACATCTGTCTGGTAGTTGAGTTGGAGAGTAGTGTCATCGAAAGACGTTTTCCCCCAGGTCTTAGAGTTCGATAACGGTCGCACTGTCCCGCCTGCATCAACAAGACGGAGGAGGTTGCCTTCTTGTGCAGAAGCAAGGCCTGTAGACCCAGAGGAGAAAGCGGCTTGATTTTCTTCATGCTGTGAACCTAGCAGGTACCCGCCGCCGCCAACCGCTATGGCGGAAACCATCATGACTACCTCTTTCTTCATCGTCTTTCCTTATTACGACTACAGCTTGGCACAGACCTAGAAAAGCCTACAGAAGCCCAAACAGTGACATCTTTTGAAGCCAGCCATTGCAGCATTTAATTCCCAGACGGGAAGGCGGCCGCACCAAAATTAAGATAGCCAATGCTGTGTAGATTACGGCTACTGGGGTTTCGACTTAAGTCATTGAATAAACAACAACAGCAAGGGCAATATTAACGAATATGGTGACCACGCTAAGAAGGTAGTTCAAACCTGGAATTTGAAGAAATCCGGAGAGCACTGCCCCTCCAATCGAAGCAAGCACGAATAAGAGTCCGTCGAGAAATGACCCTGACCCCGTTTCAGTACCGCTCATTGTCAGAAAAATCCGGCTCTAATTGCTGCTTCAGACGACCCGAAACAGTGTGTTTTCTGGCGTAGTCGGAAGGTGTGGACCACCCCAATGCGGAGTGGGGTCTGACTTGATTATAGAACGTTCTCCAGGCCTCAATCTTCTGCTCGGCATCGGCCAGTGACAGAAACCAGTTCTCGTTCAGGCATTCTTGGCGGAGTCTGCCGTTGAATGACTCCACGGTCGCATTGTCCGTGGGCTTGCCGGGCCGAGAGAAATCAATTTCTATCTGTCTCTCATAGGCCCACCGGTCCATGACCTTGCCGGCGAATTCGGAGCCGTTGTCCGCTTTCAGTATTCTCGGGTTACCTCGGAAACGAGCGATCCGCGTCAGTGCTTCTTTGACGTCTTCTCCTCTCAGGCTCTGTCCGACGATGATGCCAAGGCACTCCCTGGTGAACAGATCAATGATGGTCAGCAACCGCAGCCGGCGGCCGTCAAAAAGGGCATCTGAGACGAAGTCCATGCCCCAGATGTGATTGGGAAATTCCCCTTGAGACATAGGCTGCCGGTTCTTCGCAGCCTTGTTCCGTCTGGGGCGTTTCAGGCGCAAAGACAGCCCTTGCTCACGGTATAGCCTGTAAACG
>OJEP01000180.1_pt1 | contig 30326 bp, 23 predicted proteins | sample 1593761 | NCBI WGS metagenome assembly OJEP01 (sample SAMN05416783, study PRJEB24817) | seawater metagenome | isolation source: Sea water | place: Canada:Atlantic | collected 2013-11
CAGCTTGGGCCCAATGCCCTGCCGTTTCTGGAGGAAGAGCTCAATCCCGGGTTTGATGACGAGCCCCTGTACCGCGATTACAGCGCTACGCCGGCAGGCCAGTACTTCAATTTGCGCAAACTGTCGATCTATGGCGGCTCAAACGAGATTCAGAAAAACATCATCGCCAAACTGGTTCTGGAGCTTTAGGAGGCATTATGGACTTCAACTTGAGCGACGAGCAGCAGATGTTGGCGGAAACCGTTCAGCGTCTGGTACGGGACATCTACACCTTTGAGCACAGGCTTGCCGGCTATCAGAGCGATGCCGGGGAAAGCCCGGAATTCTGGCAGCAAATGGCGGAACTGGGTATCACCTCGGTGCCGATAGCCGGCCGATACGAGGGTTTCGACGGGACCGGTGTGGAAAACATGCTGGTGATGAAGGAGCTGGGCCGTGGTCTGTGCCTGGAGCCCTTCCTCCATTCACAGATATACGCCGCCGGGCTGGTACAGCAATTGGGTTCTCCCGAGCAGCGCCAGCGATTGTTGCCCAAGGTGTCGGCCGGGGAATGTCGGCTGGCGGTCGCTGACGAGGAAGCAGGCACTCACTATCAACCTGATCAGGCTCGCTGCCGTGCGGTTGCCTGTGAGCGTGGCTGGCGCCTCAATGGTCGCAAGCGGGTGGTCATTGGCGGCGATTCCGCCCATTACCTGTTGGTGACCGCGCGAACCGAAGACGGACTAAGCCTGTTTATGGTCGATCCGGATGCCGAAGGAGTCAGGCGAATCGGGTATGCCTGTGTCGATGGCCCACGCGCCTGTGATCTGGTGCTGGACGATGTCTATATCGAGCCGGATGACCTGTTGGGGCAGCCCGGTAGAGCCTTGTCGGCCTTGCAATATCAGCGCGGCAGGGCCCTGGCGGCCCAGTGCGCGGAAGCTCTGGGCAGTATGGAAGCGGCGTTTGGCCTGACCCTGGAGTATCTGAAGGCCAGACAGCAGTTTGGCAACCCGATTGGTCGCTTTCAGGTACTGCAGCACCGCATGGCGGACATGCGCGGCGAACTGGAGCTGGCGACGTCAATGGCGGTGCTGGCAGCCTGTGTTGCCGATGACCCGGACTCGGAAGACCGTAGTCGCAAGCTGGCGGCGGCAAAGTTCATAACCGCCAGAGCGTCACAAATGATGTCCGAAGCGGCCATCCAGCTCCACGGCGGTATAGGTATGACCTGGGAGTACGTACTCGCTCACCATGCCAAGCGTCTGGTGATGCTGGCGCACCAGTTCGGGGACGACGATTTCCATCTCAGTCACTACTCGGCATTGCTTGAAATCCCAGCAGGGAATCAGCAGTCGGTTGCCGTTTAAAGGGCGAACAGGACACGCCCGCCAAGACACACTAGCGGAGAAGACATCATGGCTAACAACGCAAGCTTTAACTGGGAAGATCCCCTGTTGCTGGATCAGCAACTGACCGAAGAAGAACGTATGGTGCGTGAGAGTGCGTACCAGTTTGCTCAGAATCAGCTCGCGCCGCGGGTTCTTGAGGCCTTTCGGCATGAGCAGACGGACCCGGAGATTTTCCGGGAAATGGGGGCAACCGGGCTGCTGGGCGCCACCATACCAACCGAGTACGGTGGCAGTGGTCTCAACAACGTCTGTTACGGCCTGATTGCCAGAGAAGTGGAGCGGGTGGACTCAGGTTACCGCTCGATGATGAGCGTGCAGTCGTCGCTGGTGATGGTGCCCATCTACGAGTTTGGCAACGAGGAAACCCGTCAGAAATACCTGCCGAAGCTGGCCAGCGGTGAATGGATCGGCTGTTTCGGGCTCACGGAGCCGAATCACGGTTCTGATCCCGGTGCGATGATCACCCGCGCCCGCAAGGTCGACGGCGGTTTTCGACTGACCGGTAACAAAATGTGGATAACCAACAGCCCGATTGCGGACGTGTTCGTGGTCTGGGCCAAGGATGATAACGGCGAGATTCGCGGCTTTGTACTGGAAAAAAACTGGGACGGCCTCAGTGCCCCCGCCATTCATGGCAAGGTGGGCCTGCGTGCGTCTATCACCGGTGAAATTGTGATGGATGAGGTGTTTGTTCCGGAAGAGAACGCGTTTCCGGAGGTGCGTGGACTGAAAGGCCCGTTTACCTGTCTGAATTCCGCCCGTTACGGCATTTCCTGGGGTGCAATGGGGGCTGCCGAGGATTGCTGGCACACGGCGCGTCAGTACGTGCTGGACCGCAAGCAGTTTGGGCGGCCTCTGGCTGCCAACCAATTGATCCAGAAGAAGTTGGCGGACATGCAGACCGACATTACCCTGGCGTTGCAGGGTTGTCTGCGCCTCGGGCGCATGAAGGATGATGGTACGGCGGCCGCGGAAATCACCTCGCTGATGAAGCGGAATTCCTGCGGCAAGGCACTGGATATTGCCCGCCTGGCCCGGGACATGCTGGGCGGCAACGGTATCAGTGACGAATTTGGTGTCGCCCGTCATCTGGTGAACCTGGAAGTGGTCAATACTTATGAAGGTACGCACGATGTGCACGCGCTGATACTGGGGCGTGCACAGACGGGGATCCAGGCCTTTTTCTGACGAACCGGGCAGCACGGAAAGGAGTTGATTGCGTTTTGCCCATTTTAGGACAGAACGCAGTCGCTCTCCGTCCTGTTTTTTAGTAATATTACGAAACTCTTTTGAGTGGTCGTCCGGCCACTCTTCCTTGTTTCATGTAAGACCAATTAGGCACTCACCCTGTACCTTTGGGGGATTACCGGTTACACAAATATCAAGGAAGATGCGGGCCTTCTGCCACACAATTCCAACAAACCGTTTACTCAGAAGATTCCCGCAATGCCCACAACCGTTCTCTCCGGCTTTACCCACAACTTCCTGGGTAATGCGCCCGCCTGGTACAAACAGGTTATCCTGCTTTTCCTGATTGCCAACCCGCTGATTGTCTGGACCCTTGGCCCGGCCGTGGCCGGTTGGGCGTTGGTGGGAGAGTTTATTTTTACCCTGGCCATGGCGTTGAAGTGTTATCCACTGTTGCCCGGTGGGTTGCTGGCGATTGAAGCACTCTTAGTAGGTATGACGTCAGCGGACGCGGTGTATCACGAGGTGTTGGTGAACTTCCCGGTCATTCTGCTGCTGATGTTCATGGTGGCTGGCATCTACTTCATGAAAGAGCTGCTGCTGGTGACGTTTACCCAGATTCTGGTGGGTGTGCGGTCAAAGTCCGCGTTGTCACTGCTGTTCTGTGCTGCTGCGGCCGTTCTATCCGCATTCCTGGACGCACTTACGGTCACGGCAGTCATCATCAGTGTCGCTGTCGGTTTTTACTCGGTGTACCACAAGGTAGCTTCCGGCAAGGGTTATCATCACTCTGATCACAACGCCAACAGCGACGAACACGTGATTGAGTTGCACCGGGAAGACTTGGACAAGTTCCGGGCCTTTCTGCGTAGCCTGCTGATGCACGGCGCCATTGGAACGGCCTTGGGGGGAGTGTCCACCATGGTGGGCGAACCCCAGAACCTGCTGATCGCCAAGGTAGTAGGGTGGGACTTTGTCAGTTTCTTCCTGCGTATGGCGCCGGTGAGCCTGCCGGTGCTGGTGGCCGGCCTGACCACCTGCTGGCTGCTGGAAAAGCTGCGCTGGTTTGGGTATGGCGCTCGCCTGCCGAAGCCTGTCCGCCAGGTACTGGAAGAGTTTGCTGACAACGAGCGCACCAAGCGCACGAAAGCCGACCAGGCTGCCCTGTGGGTGCAGGCAATGGCGGCCCTGGTGCTGGTTGTTGGGCTGGCGTTTCACCTGGCAGAGGTAGGATTGATCGGTCTTCTGGTGATTATCCTGATCACCTCGTTCACTGGTGTTACCGATGAGCACCAGATCGGCAAGGCCTTCCAGGAGTCGCTGCCATTTACCTCGTTGTTGGTGGTGTTTTTCGCCATCGTCGCGGTGATTCACGAGCAACACCTGTTCAAGCCGATCATCGATTTTGTGCTCAGCCTGCCGCAGGACCAGCAGCCGGGCATGTTCTTTATTGCCAACGGGCTGTTGTCGATGATCAGCGACAATGTGTTTGTAGCCACCGTTTATATCAGTGAAATCAAACAGGCGCTGGACGCCGGCAGTATCGACTACGAGCATTTCCAGGAGCTGGCCATCGCCATCAATACCGGCACCAACCTGCCCAGTGTGGCTACCCCCAACGGCCAGGCCGCGTTTCTGTTCCTGCTGACATCCGCAATCGCCCCGCTGGTACGATTGTCTTACGGGCGGATGGTTGTGATGGCGTTTCCCTATACCATCGTGATGGGCGCGGTGGGCCTGTTTTGCGTCATCAATCTGGTTTGACCAAGCTGACATCGCCATACCAGGCGGTGGCAGATGCTCCGGTGTTGTCGGAATCCGACATGATGGCGACGCCCACCAGCTTCGGTGGCTCGCGGTCAAAGGCCTTGCGGTAGTCCGCAACGATATCCCGTTCTACCGTGACCCATTCGCCTGTGTTCGCCGTCCCGGAGTTCACCGCTACCATCATCGTGGTATCGGTGAAGGGGTTGGCAACGATTTCGCCAACCGGCAGCCGGTTGGCCCATATGTAGTTCAGCGCATTGCCCGGCAGTTCCTCCCCGAACACCACTTCCACGGTCTTGCGTTTGGCGCGCTCGAAAAAGCCGGCTTCGTCCGGTTCGAACTCAAAGGCCACGTAGATTCGCGCAGGGTAGTCATCGCCCTCCTTTCTACGGGCGTTTCCCTGCTCATAGACGTTCGACACTTTCCACCGCCATCGCAGGATCAGTGAATCCCCGGGTTCGACGGACACCCTGGCAATCAGCCCGGAGGCGCTGTTGTCCGTGGTGGCCATGACCACCTGCTCGCCGTTGTCGTCCGTCAACTGATAGCGACTGTGGCGGTCTATCTTCGGAAACTCCATCGGTTCCCAGCCATCTTCCAGGGACGTTATGGTCGAAAACGCGGTGATCAGTGAGTTTTCCGTGCTGTCTGCCTGGGCCGAAGCGGCCATCAACGAAAGTGCGAGGACGGCCGTCAGGTATCTCGGTAGCGGTGTCATGGGATGCTCCTATGGGTTTGTTTACTGACCGGTAACCGTCGAAAAAGTGCCTTGTTGCGATTTATCTTAGTCTATATAGTGTTTATATCCTTGGCTTAGTACCAGATATAGTGATCAAAGGCTGATCAATCACAGATCGCCCTCATCACGATGATCGTGGTACCGGGAATCCGGTGAGACTCCGGAACTGACGCGCAGCGGTATTGGGGAACGAGCGTGGCATAAAGACACTGGCGAATGCCGGGAAGTCGCCACGCAAGGCCGAGCCAACAGGTTCACGCCCCTGAGTCCGAAGACCTGCCAGGGAATACAACTGCACCTTCGCGTATCAAGGTGAGCAGATCGGTTTTGCGTTGTCTCTGTTCAGAGCAATGCTCGCCCCTGCGTACGCGAAGGTCTTGGCATAAACGCGTACTCAGGAGAACCGACATGTCCACTGCTACCCTGGCCGAGCCCGGCCAATCTGCCTCAACCAGCACCGCCTCCCTACAGGTTATTAAACGTAATGGCGCCCTGGTTGGATTCGATGTCAGCAAAATCAGTGTTGCCGTGACCAAAGCGTTTCTTGCCGTCGAAGGCGATGAAGCGGCAGGCTCGGCCCGTATCCACGATTCCGTGGAACAGGTTACCCATCAGGTCATGCAGGCCATCAGCCGACGCTTGAAAGCCGGCGGCAAGGTGCACATTGAAGATATCCAGGACCAGGTGGAACTGGCGCTGATGCGGGCGGAGGAGCAGAAGGTGGCCCGCGCCTATGTACTCTACCGGGAGGCTCATGCCCAGGAGCGAGCCAGCCTGGCGCCGGTGGAGGCCCATCCCACGCTCACGGTGAAAAAAGCCAACGGTGAGGCCGCGCCCCTGGATCTGGGGCTGATGAAAGTCCAGGTGGAGCGTGCCAGCCAGGGATTGGAGGGCATCGATGGCGAATCCCTGGTGGAAGGGGCGCTGCGGAACCTGTACGACGGTATCGCTGAGGAAGAGGTGCTGTCAGCGTTGATCATGACCGCCCGTGGCCGCATCGAGCAGGAACCGGACTACAGTGCCGTAACCGCTCGTCTGCTGTTGGAACAACTCAGGCTGGAAACCGCGGCCGCCCTGAAGCTGCCCCTCAGCCTGCCGCTGGCGGAAATATACCCGCAGGCCCTTCGCACCTTCATTGAACAGGGTATCCACTACGAACTGCTGGACGACGCCATGGCGGCGTTCGACCTGGAACGCCTGGGTGCTGCCCTCAAGCCGGAGCGGGACCACCAGTTTGGGTTCCTCGGCCTGCAGACTCTCTACGACCGCTATTTCCTCAACTGGAAAGGTGACCGGCTGGAGTTGCCCCAGGTTTTCTTCATGCGCGTGTCCATGGGCCTGGCGTTGCAGGAAGACGACCCCAATGCCCGGGCCATTGAGTTCTACGACCTGTTGTCATCCTTCGACTACATGGCCTCCACGCCAACCTTGTTCAACAGTGGTACCCGACATTCCCAGCTTTCATCCTGCTACCTCACCACCGTTCAGGATGATCTGGAGGGTATCTACGGTGCCATCCGCGACAATGCCATGCTCTCCAAGTGGGCCGGCGGCCTGGGTAACGACTGGACGCCAGTCAGGGCTTTGGGCTCCCACATCAAGGGTACCAACGGCAGCAGCCAGGGCGTGGTGCCATTCCTGAAAGTGGTGAACGACACGGCGGTGGCGGTGAATCAGGGCGGCAAGCGCAAGGGCGCCGTGTGCGCTTACCTGGAAAGCTGGCACCTGGATATTGAGGAGTTCCTGGAGCTACGCAAGAACACCGGCGATGAGCGTCGTCGTACCCACGACATGAACACCGCCAACTGGGTACCGGACCTGCTGATCGAGCGTATGCGCAGTGATCAGGACTGGACCCTGTTCTCGCCAAACGACGCTCCGGACCTGCATGACCTGTACGGCAACGCATTCCGGGCGCGGTACCAGGAATACGAAGCGATGGCGGCCAGGGGCGAGATCACTCTGTTCAAGACAGTGTCCGCCAAACAGCTCTGGCGCAAGATGCTGACCGTGCTGTTCGAGACCGGTCATCCGTGGATCACCTTCAAGGACCCCTGCAACCTGCGCTCGCCTCAGCAGCATCGGGGCGTGGTGCACAGCTCCAACCTGTGTACCGAGATCACCCTGAACACCAGTGCGGATGAGATCGCCGTGTGCAACCTGGGGTCCATCAACCTGGCGGCCCATGTCCACAACGGTGAGCTGGATGTCCAGCGCCTCGAACGCACGGTCAATACTGCGGTCCGCATGCTCGATAACGTGGTCGACATCAATTACTACGCAGTGCCCCAGGCGAAGAGTTCCAATTTCAAGCATCGGCCCGTTGGTCTCGGCCTGATGGGCTTTCAGGATGCGTTGTATCGGCTCAACCTGCCCTACACCAGCGCGGAAGCGGTGGAGTTCGCCGATGTGGCGATGGAGCAGATCAGTTATTTCGCGATCCGGGCCTCGGCTGTGCTGGCCGGTGAACGCGGTGCCTACGAGACCTACGAAGGCTCATTGTGGCATCAGGGTATTCTGCCCATTGACTCGATCAACCTGTTGAAAGAGGCCCGTCACGACGGCGACCTGAGCCTGAATGCCAGCAGCCGCCTGGACTGGACGGCGGTGCGGGAACTCATCGCCCGCAATGGCATGCGTAACAGCAATGTGATGGCCATTGCGCCAACGGCGACCATCTCCAACATCGTCGGTGTCTCCCAATCCATCGAACCGGCGTACCAGAACCTGTTCGTGAAATCGAACCTCTCCGGCGAGTTCACGGTGGTTAATCCATCTCTGGTTCGTGATCTGAAAGCAGAGGGTCTGTGGGACAACGTGATGGTGAACGACCTCAAGTACTTCGATGGCAGCGTGCAGCAGATTGATCGCATTCCGGCGGAACTGAAGGCCCGCTATGCCACCGCCTTTGAGATCGATGCCCGCTGGCTGGTGGAGGCGGCGGCCAGGCGCCAGAAATGGCTGGACCAGGCCCAGAGCCTGAACCTCTACATGGCGGAACCCAGCGGCAAAAAGCTGGATGAGTTGTACCAGCTGGCCTGGGAACGGGGGCTGAAAACCACCTATTACCTGCGCTCGCTCGGGGCCACGGGTGCCGAGAAAACCGCGCCGGTAGCAGCACCGCAACCACAGGTATGCAGCATTGATGAGCCGGACTGCGAAGCCTGCCAGTAAATCCGACCGCCACCAAGATTCTAGAGGTAAACAGATGCTTAACTGGGACGACGAACCAAATACCCAAACCCGCCCGGCTGTCCAGGAGGGCCCGGCACCGGTCAATGTCGATGACAAACGCGTTATCAACGGCGAAACCGACATCAATCAGCTGGCACCCTTCAAGTACCCCTGGGCCTGGGAATACTTCATGAACGCCAACAAGAACCACTGGACGCCGCTGGATGTGAACATGGCTCAGGACGTTCACGACTACCACCACCGCCTGTCCGCGCCGGAAAAGCACGTGTATGAGAACGTGCTGGCGTACCTCACCACCTCCGACATCCTGGCGATGCGCAACATCGGCCTGGCGGTGATGGAGAAAATGAGTGCTCCGGAATTGCAGATTTACCAGGCACGGCAGGTGTACGAGGAAGCCATGCACACCTGGGCCTACCAGCACTGCATTGAAACCCTCAACCTGGACCAGAGCGAGATCTACAACCGCTATCGGGTGGTTCCCGCGATCAACGGCAAGATCCAGATGGCCAACCGCCGGCTGGATGCCGCCATGCGCTCCGACATGAACCTGCGCAACAAGGACGATCTACAGGAATTCGTTATGTCCTACCTGTTCTTTGCAGCGGTCTTTGAGGGGGCCTGGTTCTACAACGGTTTCAGCCCCATCTTCGCCCTGCAGCGACGGGGCCTGATGCGCGGCACCGGTGAGCAACTGCAGTACATCCTGCGGGACGAAGCCATGCACTTCTCGTTCGGGCTGAAAGTGGTGAACCAGATCCTGGAAGAGGAAAACATCACGCTGGACCCCAAAGCCGTGCGCGATATGTGGGACGAGTCCGAAGCCGCTGAAACCGCCTACGCCAACTACATTCTGCGGGACCCGATTCTGGGCTACTCCGCCGAGTACCACAGCGAGCAGTTCCGTTTTGTAGCCAATCGTCGGGCCAGAACCGTCGGGCTGGAAGAACCGTTCCCGGGCGCGAAGAACGTCTCACCCTGGCTGGACGAGCAGGCCACCCTGCGTAAGGAGAAAAACTTCTTTGAAACCCGGGTGATCGAGTACCAGACCGGTGCGCAGTTAGAGTGGTAAACGATCGGCCCGGTGATTTGCAGGAGACTGCAAATCACCGGGCTTCAAGGAATCAAGTTGCTATGGCGGATGAATAAGCTTCCGTGCCCTGCAAGGGTTTGTCCTCAGCTTTCCAACATCTCACGGATGGACGCTTCAATCTGTCCCCCGCAATACAGTTTCCCAAACCTCCGCTCCTGGCCCTCAACATAAGTCGCCAGCGAAGCCTTGGCTCCGATTCGTTGGCAGAGCCGGTGAACACCCGGCGCGTGGGTGCGCAGGTCCGATTCCAGTTCGGGCAGGCAGCGGATCATGTTGCCGAAAAGGGCGTATACGCCAATGTCGGCAAAGGTCACAGGCTCGTTGCCGATGTGGCCGCGGGTCAAGGACGCCTCAAAGATTCCCAACCACTGGGGCAGTCGCCGGGATCGGAATTCCACCCATTCCTCGCGGGTCCACATGCTGGAGCCGTTGTATCGGCAGAGTTCCATCAGTAGGTCGTTGCAGTCCATGAGCACCTTCGTGCAGAGGGCGGCGTCGTAGGGCTGCGTTGGGCTTAGATCCAGTTCCTGCGCGACGTAATGGACGATCGCCGGCATCTGGCTGAGGGTGCGACCATTTTCCAGGTCCTTCAAGACGGGCGGTCCCACAAAGGGGATGTCCTGCTCGCTGGGTGGCAGGCTTTTCAGTTCGGCGATCGTGTCCGGGTTGTTGTCTTCCAGCAGAGGCTCGTCCCGGTAGGCAAACAGGTAGCTGACAAAGCAGCCCCGGAACGCGAGAGGCCAGTAGAACAGCTGGAACCGTGGCGTGGATGACGGCGGTGGCATGGTGCCCTCCAGTAACTTCGGCTGGGTGGTGGAGGCTGTGTCTGGACTGCATTATAGCCAGTCTTTGCCAGGGGCGCTTCTTGAGCCATCAAGTACCAGACGGGAGCGCAGGTCGGAGTGGTAGTCACATACTGACGTTCAACCTGGCTCCAGTGTCTGTGAGTTCCCGCTTAATGTGTTCTTCGATGGTTAATTTTTGATCTACCATAAAATACGATACGTTTTGTATCGTTTTAAGAAGATAACAACAATGAATTTGCGGGGAACCTTTATGGAGCAATCAAGCGACACAGAACAAAAACCCGGACCCCTTTCCGGAATCACCGTACTCGATTTTTCACGGGTACTTGCCGGGCCTTACTGCACAATGATTCTGGCTGACCTTGGTGCCCGGGTCATAAAAGTGGAGCGATTTGGCACTGGGGACGACACACGCGCTTTTGGGCCCTTCGTGGGTGAGGAGTCGGCCTATTTCATGTGCTTCAATCGGGGCAAGGAAAGCATCTCACTGGATATTAAATTCCCTCGCGACCGAGAGTTGCTGGAACGTTTGCTGGATAGCAGCGATGTCGTTGTCGAGAACTTTCGTCCCGGGGTGATGGAGCGTCTCGGGTATGGTCCAGAGCGTCTTGCCAAAACGCACCCACATATCGTGTACACCTCGATCTCGGGGTTCGGCCACAGTGGTCCATTCAGTGAACTGCCCGGCTATGACATGGTGGTTCAGGCCATGGGTGGCGTCATGAGCCTCACGGGCTGGCCGGACGGTGAGCCCGCGCGCGTCGGCACCAGTTTTGGCGATCTGGGAGCGGCGCTTTTTGGCGCCGTGGGTATTCTCGCTTCTCTGTATAGCCGGAGCCGTAATGCTCAGGGCTCTCGTGTGGATATCGGCATGCTCGATTGCCAGGCGGCGCTGATGGAAACGGCGCTGGCCCGCTACGATGTGGAAGGAAAAGTTCCAACGCGCACAGGTGATAATCACCCCTCGCTCGCGCCATTTGAAACGTTTATGGCCGAGGACGGCAAGTTTGTTATTTGTGCCGGCAATGACACTCTATTTTTGTTGATGGCCGACGCTCTTGGGGCGCCTCAAATGGCGCTTAAACCGGAGTTTTTGACCAACGATTTGCGAGTGCAGAATCGGGATCGGCTTGTCGATGAAGTAGAAGAAATCACCAAGGTCAAGCCGATGCAGCATTGGATTGAGGCGTTAAACGAGGCCGGGGTTCCATGCGCTCCCATCAATACCATTGATCGGCTCTTTTCGAACCCGCAGCTTCTTGCTCGCAATATGATCGTTAAAGTCAAAGGAGAGGGAGACACGGCCGTCCGGACGGCAGGGAACCCTATCAAGATGAGCACAGTGTCTGAGGTCGATCCCGAGTCGCCAATTCGTGCTCCGATGCTCAATGAACACCGTGAGGCCATTCTCGCGGAGTTGATGGCAAAAAATGGCGCCTACGCGCCGACGTCCCGCCCGCACTGTGAGGCGGATGAGACCAACGATCACCCCTTCGTTGAATCCATCGCAAAGGCATGACTGCCGATACTTGAGATACAGAGGAAAATTCATGACAACAAAAAACAATACTGCATCCAAAACAGAGAACGCTAACACCAAGACGGCAGCCGCTTCTCCCAAGAACGCATCGAACGATATCGCTCAGTCGACCGCCGAGGCTCCTGAAACCATTTTTGTTGAACGTCGCGAGCGCGTGGGAATCATCACGCTGCACCGTCCGAAGAGTCTGAATGCATTAAACCGGCAGATGGCCGGAGAGGTGCTTGAGGCACTTAAATCCCTCGACGCGGATGAGACCATTGGCGCCATCGTTATTACCGGAAGTGCGCGCGCATTTGCTGCAGGTGCCGACATTGAAGAGATGGCCAATCTTACATACGCGGAGTTCTACTGCGACGATATCTTTGCGCCCTGGGATGAGTTGCGTGCAATCCGCAAACCGATTATCGCTGCAGTCGGCGGATACGCGCTGGGTGGTGGTTGTGAGCTGGCGTTGATGTGCGATTTCATTATTGCCGCCGAGGATGCCCAATTCGGTCAGCCAGAAATCAAACTTGGCATTCTTCCCGGGATTGGTGGTTCACAACGTCTTGCCAAAGCTGTCGGAAAATCGATGGCAATGGATCTGGTTCTGACGGGGCGGACCATTGATGTGCACGAGGCCAAAGCCATAGGTATGGTTGCACGGGTTGTGCCGGCCAACGAGCTGCTTCAGACCGCGCTGGAGGCGGCGCATACGATCGCCGGATATAACTGCCCGGCTGTTCGTATGGCGAAAGAGGCGGTCAATGTTGCCTTCGAAACCAGCCTGACTGAGGGCATACGCCATGAACGACTTCTGTTCCAGGCGGCGTTTGCCACCGAGGGTCAGAAAGAGGGAATGCACGCTTTTATTGCCAAACGAGCCCTTGTCTTCCGCCATCGCTGATAGAGCAAGGGCACCCGCCCCCCACTGATCTGCGTATTGATAATGCACCGCCGCCGGCCCGGCGGCGGTGTTCTCTCGTATTCTTATCCTTGTTCTGAGAACCATCTCCGGCTCGCATAGTTTTTCTGCGACACTCCGCTTGCCTATAATGACCGCTCATACTCCGCAACAGGGTGAAAAATGGCAGTACAGCGCAGAGAAAGGGGCTCAGCTATCAGCCGGGCATTGGAGATCATCGAGTCGGTTTCTCGCGCCGAACGTCCCCTGAGCCCGGCCGACCTGGCTTTGCAGCTTGGTATTCCGAAACCCAGTGTGCACCGGATCTTGCAGCAGTTAGAGGGCGAGGGTTACCTGCAGACCAACATGCGCGGGCTATTGGTGCCCGCAGACAGGCTTCACAACGTAGCAATTGGTGTGCTTTACGCAAGTCGTTATAAGGCATTGCGCCAGGCCATCCTGAAAAAACTGACGGCTAAAGTGGGTGAAACCTGCGGTATCGCCATCCCTGATGGTACCGAAATGATCTACTATGATCGGGTTCAGACCAACTGGCCTCTGCAGGTTCACCTGCCCATCGGAAGCCGTACCCCGGTATGGTGTACGGCCAGTGGAAAGCTATATTTGAGTTCACTGGAAGATGAAAGGCGGCGCAGTCTGATCCACAACCTCCCACTGGAAAAGCGGGCACGAAATACCCTGAGTGATCCAAATGAGCTGGAGTTGGCCATACGCTCGGTTGCCGATGTGGAACGTGGTACTGACAATGAAGAGTTCATTGACGGCATGGTCGCCTTCGCCGTTCCGATCAAAGACATCGAAGGACGTTTATTTGCGTGCCTGTTTGCCCACGCGCCGATTCTGAGAAAGAGTCTGGATGAACTCTTACAATATGAGCCTTTGCTCAGACAAGCCGCAGCCGAACTCGGTCAACTGATCGTTGATGATCAGTCGAACTAAAGCCGCCGACCCTGCAGGAAAGAGAATCAAGCCCGCGACTATGCTGATGTATAGACAGCGGCAAGCTGGCCGGCACTTACGTGCCGTTCAGAATCCAGCCTGCCGCCTTCTCCGCAATCATCAGTGTGGGGGAGTTGGTGTTACCGCTGGTGATGGTCGGCATGACACCGGCATCCACCACGCGCAGGCCGGCGACGCCACGAACTCTGAGGTAAGGGTCGACGACTGCCATGTCGTCGTCTGCCCGCCCCATGCGGGTGGTTCCAACAGGGTGAAAAATCGTGGTGCCGATGTCTCCCGCCAACCTGGTAAGTTCCTCATCGGTCTGGTACTGAAGACCCGGCTTGAACTCTTCCGGCTCATACTTGGCCAATGCCTGTTGCTCTGCAATGCGGCGCGTTACCCGAAGGGAATCCGCCGCGACCTTACGGTCTTCCTCGGTGTTCAGATAGTTGGGGGCAATTGCGGGCTTGATTCTGGAGTCCCGGCTACGAATACGCACGGTACCGCGGCTCGTTGGGTTGAGGTTACAAACGCTGGCGGTAATGGCTGGAAAGTCATGCAAAGGCTGGCCAAATGCCTCCAGACTCAATGGCTGAACATGGTATTGGATGTTGGCGTGCTCATATTCTTCGGAACTGCGGGTAAACAGACAGAGTTGGGAGGGGGCCATGCTCATGGGGCCGGAGCGGGTAAGCAAATACTCCAGCCCAATTCGTGCCTTGCCAACCAGTGAGTTAGCCATGGTGTTCAGGGTCTTCGCGCCCCGAACCTTGTAGACCGATCGAATCTGCAGGTGATCCTGAAGATTCTCGCCGACGCCGGGCAAGTCGGCAACAACCGGGATATCGTGCTCCCGAAGCAGATCCGCGGGGCCAATGCCCGACAACTGCAGCAACTGGGGGGATCCGATAGCGCCGGCTGAGAGGATGACCTCGCGACGTGCGTGGGCGGTAATTTCCCCCTCCCCCGGTCGTTCCACACGTACGCCGGTGCATCGGGGCTTTTCACCGGCCACCATGTCCAGCGCCATGACATGGGTGGAGTGCCACAGTGTCAGGTTAGGGCGCGTCTTGGCTGGCCGCAGGAACGCCTTTGAGGTATTCCAGCGCCAGCCGGAGCGCTGGTTGACTTCGAAGTAGTCAACGCCTTCGTTGTCGCCGCGGTTGAAGTCCCGGGTCCGGGGAATGCCAGCCTGAACGCAGGCGCTGGCAAAGTCCTCCAGAACGGTCCATTTCAGCCGCTGATGCTCGATCCGCCACTCACCGCCGTGGCCGTGGTAATTCCCGTGTTCGGGATCGGCGTCGCCCTCTTCGTCCAACCGGTAGTGATCTTCATGACGCATAAAGTCGGGCAGGCAGTTATCCCATGACCACGCCTGCTCCCCGGTAACATCGGCCCAGTGATTGTAATCCCGGGCCTGGCCACGAATGTAGAGCATGCCATTGATGCTGGAGCAGCCACCCAGGGTTTTCCCCCTGGGGTAGATCAGTGATCGACCATTCAGGCCGGGGTCCGGCTCGGTGCGAAAGCGCCAGTCAGTGCGCGGATTGTCGATGCAATAAAGGTAGCCCACTGGAATATGGATCCAGTGGTAATTGTCACGACCACCCGCCTCGATCAGCAGCACCCGGTTGGCCGGGTCGGCGCTCAGACGGTTAGCCAGCAGGCAGCCGGCAGAGCCGGCCCCGACGACGATGTAATCAAACTCGTGCTGCCCGTGTGCATTGTTGTTATTGGACATGGTCTGTCTCCCGGACTGGTTTGCGTGTTACTTGGCGGTTGGCATCACAAACTCGGCACCGGCATCGATGGAGTCTGACCAGCGCTGCATAATGGATTTCTGCCGAGTATAGAATTTAACGCCCTCTTCACCGTAGGCATGGGTGTCGCCAAACATTGAGCGTTTCCAGCCACCGAATCCGTGCCAGGCCATGGGAACCGGAATGGGCACGTTGATACCGACCATACCAATCTGAATGCGACGGCCAAACTCACGGGCGACGCTGCCGCTCTCGGTGAAACAGCTGACACCGTTGCCAAATTCATGATCATTGATCAAACGGATGGCGGTCGCAACATCGGGAACCCGCACACAGGCCAGCACTGGTCCGAAGATCTCTTCCCGGTAAATCGTCATCTCCGGAGTCACATGATCAAACAGCGTACCACCCATCCAGAAACCTTCGCCGCAGCCTTCGCCCGTTGACGCTGCATCGAAGTCGCGGCCGTCGACCACCAGTTCAGCGCCTTCAGCCACACCTTTATCAATATAACCGGTAATGCGCTGGTGAGCGCCGGCACTGACAATCGGACCCATTTCGGCGTCCAGTTCCATGCCGTTCCTGATCTTCAGGCTGCGCGCCTTCTCTGCCAGCCTGGGAATCAGTTTGTCAGCAACATCACCGACCAGAACCGCCACGCTGATTGCCATGCAACGTTCGCCGGCACTTCCGTAACCAGCGCCAATGAGCGCATCCACGGCTTTGTCCAGATCGGCATCGGGCATAACCACCATGTGGTTCTTGGCGCCGCCGAGGGCCTGAATGCGCTTGCCGTGACGGGCGCCATTTTCATAGATCAGATTGGCAATCGGAGTGGAGCCGACAAAGCTCAGCGCCATAACGTCCGGGTGCTCAATGAGCGCTTCCACTGCACCCTTGTCACCCTGCACCACATTGAACACGCCGTCGGGCAGGCCAGCCTGTTTGAGCAGATCAGCGAGCATCAGAGACGCACTGGGGTCGATCGGGCTGGGCTTGAGCACAAAGGTATTGCCGGCAGCGATTGCCACCGGGAACATCCACATGGGCACCATTACCGGGAAGTTGAACGGCGTAATACCAGCGACCACGCCCAGGGGCTGGCGGGTCGTCCAGTTATCGATACCGGTACTGACCTGTTCGGTATAGTCGCCTTTAAGAAGCTGGGGAATACCGCAGGCGAACTCCACGATATCAATCCCCCGGGCAACTTCCCCCTGAGCGTCGGTAAAGACCTTGCCATGTTCGCGAGTAATCGCTTCGGCCAGTTCGTCTTTGTGCTCGTTAAGCAGTTGCAGAAACCTGAACATGACACGTGCGCGACGAATCGGCGGGGTGTCCGCCCAGCTTGGGAAGGCGGCAGACGCAGCGGCCACGGCCTGATCAACATCATCGCGGTTGGCAAGAGCGGTCTGGCCTGAGACCTTGCCGGTAGCGGGATTGAATACGTCCTGAGTTTGGCCGGAGCTGCCTTCTGAAATTCGCCCATTGATATAATGCTGGATCGTTGGATTGCTCATGGTTGTCTTTTCCTGTTTTTGATTCAGTTTGTTGTAAGTGTTCTGGAAGCCCTTAATCAGGGCATTCGTCGTTGTTGGCTAAGGATTGAACAGATAATTTACGATCGGTCAGGCATCGAAGCAATTGAGTTATTCTAAATCATGATATAAGTAATACTTATATTGGAGCTCAGGAGGGGGAGACGACTATGCAACACTTGCAGGGATTACGTGCCTTTGTGTCTGTGGCTCGTGAGGGGAGTGTTTCCAGGGCTGCCGAGCGACTGCATCTGACACAGCCGGCCGTGAGCCTGAAATTGAAACAGCTACAGGATGATCTTGGCCTCAGGCTTTTTCGGCGTAAGCCGCAGGGGTTGGTGCTGAGCGCTGATGGTCACAACCTGTTGCCGGTGGCAGAAAAGGCGTTGGCGGGAATAGCCGCATTTGAGCAAAGCGCCCAGGCATTGCACAGCACGGTTCGCGGACGCCTTAAGATAGGCACCATCGTGGATCCGGAATTTATCCGTCTGGGGTCGTTTCTACACCAATTGGTGGCTCGCGCGCCCCAACTTGAAACCGAGCTGCATCAGGGGATGAGTGGCCGGGTTCTGGAACAGGTCCGTAATGGCAGCCTGGACGTTGGTTTTTTTCTTGCCCCGCCAGGTCTGGGCGCTGGACAGTCATCGCCAGAGTTAATGTACAGAGAGCTGACCCGGTTTGACTATCACGTTATTGCACCGGCGGGATGGGCGTCACGGGTGGCGGACAGTCGCTGGTCGAGCCTCGCCGGGCTGCCCTGGATCGTGACGCCGCCGGATTCAGTGCACAATCGGTTATTGGCTGACGCAATGGAGCCTCACGGATTGGTTCCAAATGGCGTTGCACAGGTCGACCAGGAAGCCTGCATGCTGGACCTGGTCAGGGCGGGCGTCGGGCTCAGCCTGGCCCGGGATGCCCTGGCGATGGCAGAGCGACAGGAACGGGGGCTGGTCGTTGTGGAAGGCGTGCGTATCCCCTGTGCCCTGAGTTTTATCTGGCGCAAGGACCGGGAGGACGAGCTGGTGATTGCAGAGGCGCTGGAGGCTCTTGCCGGTGTGTGGTTGTTTGATACCCTCGATGCTGCCGAATCCGCCAAGGTTGGCGGTACGAGGCCTAATGATGAAAAGGTCGGTCCGTAAGTCAGGTAGCATTCATGGCTGGCGTCAGAAAGACCACGAGGCGAACAGGGCGCTGAAACTTTTTTGGAATAAACGCCAGGCTCAGCCGTCTCCCTGATGAAAGCCACCCGAAACGGGTAAATCAGGAGGACGTAACCATGAAAAAGCATGTACTGACATTCGCAATCTGTTCCATTCTTTCCACCGGCGTTTTCGCCGCAGAAGGGTCTGGCGCGGCCAATGCAAACGCGCAGGCTGAGAACAACATGAGTGCGGAAGCCAGCACCCGCAACGGTGTTTCCGCGAATGGTGGTGCCTCTGCAAGCGCAGAGGGCAGTGTCAACGGCGAAGCCGCTCGAGACGAAGCTGCCGACCAACGCCAGGCGGCCAGCGAAGAAGCCCGTGGAAGGGCCGATCAGGCAGTCAGCGCCGGCGTTGAAACCGGCGAGAAAGTGCGAGCAACCGCCGATGCCACAGCGGACACGGCTCGCGATGAAGCTGGTGAGAAGCGCGAACAGGCGCAAGAGCGCATGAATGAGACCCGAAATGCCGAGATTCGCGCTGAAACCAATCAGCAGATCGGAACGTCTGTATCTGACAGCGTCCGGAGTGAAGTGCAGAACACCGTCAAGGGGACCGTGAAAGGGTCCGGCAGTGGCGGCCTGCTATAACCACTCCTCCAGACTCGCCGGGCCATAGGGCCCGGCTTTCTTTTGGACGCCCAAGTGAAAGGAGCAGACATGCAGTTGATTCAACGTATTTTGACCTTGCCCCTGGCCATTGGCCTGGCGTCACCGGTATTAATGGCTCAGGCGCAGGAGAAAGCGTCAGCGAACGGTTACCTTGAAGGCGGTTACGAGCACGACAGCAACGTGACTGTGGATGAACTGAACACGTCCGCCGATGAGAGCGATCAGGCCTGGGTTTTCGACGCCGGTCTGGAAGGCATCCTGAAACCCACCGAGCGGTTAAACGTGACACTCGGCTATTCGCTCTCGGGCAGACGGTACCAGAACCTTGATGAATTCGATCAGAACATTCACCTGCTGTCGGCCGATGTCAGTTATGACTTCGACCCGGTCACCGTTGGCACCAGTTATTACTATTCCCACGCAACCCTGGGGGCAGATCCGTTCCTCGATTTCCGGCGTGCCAGTGTCTACCTGGGCAGCCTGCTCGCGGAGGACGTTTATCTGCGGGGCAGCCTGCAGGACAAGCGCAAGGAATTTGATGACAGTGATGCGCGGGATGCCGAGATAAAAGGCGCCAGTCTGGACGCATTCTTCTTTTTCAACCAGGCCCAGAGCCACTTTCTACTCGGCCTCGACGGTGATCGCGAAGATGCGGAGGCGGAAGCCTATGACAACGACCTGCTTCGCGTTCGGGTAGCGTTGGTGCATCGGTTTACCCTGGCAGGCGAGGAAAACCGCCTGCGGTTTGGCTGGCGTTACGAGGACAGGGAGTATGAAGAGGTGACCGTCACCAGTACCAGCCCGGTTCTGACGGACCCTCTGACCGGCGACCTTACCGAACGCTCAAGCAATGAGCGGGCGGACAAAGCCCGTATTCTGGAGGCCAGCTGGCGGATTGGACTCAACGAGGTGTTCAGTGTTGAGCCCAGTGTTTCCTGGGGCCAGTACACCTCGAACGTGGATTCCGCGGATTACGACAAGACGGTGGCGGGGGTGACGCTCAGGGCGGATTTCTGAAACCCGGCAGTCAGAAATCCAGAAAGCCGTGACCGAATTCGGTGTCCCGGCCAGGACGGCCAAGATCCTTCGCGGCATTGATCAGGGCGCCTACGGCTTTGTCTTCCGAAAGTTCATTGCGTTGGCAGGCCAGCGCTGCGGCAACCACCGGCGACGCCAGCGAGGTGCCGCTGTCTGCAACCATGCCGGCATCAGGGTGTGCTACTGGCACGGTGACGCCGTTGCTGGCAAACATCACCTGTTCTCCCCGATTGGCCCAGCGATAGAGCTTCCCGGAACTATCAGCCGCCGTCACACCGATCACATCGGTGTAGGCAGCCGGATATAATGGCGGGGCAGAGGGCCCTTGATTGCCTACCGCCGCAACCATCAGCACGCCGCGTTCCCTGAGGCGGCTCACCGCCGCGGCGAGAAGCTGGTTGTCCGGGCCGGTCAGGCTGATGTTGATAACCGACAAATCCTGACCGGCCAGCCAGTTCAGGCCTTCCAGTAAATGACCAAGTGTGGCGCCTGAGAGGGTGCGATCCCGGTCATAAAACACCGAGGCATTGAAGATCGTAGCCTGCGGCAGCCGGGCAGGCCATTGTCCAGGCCGGTTTCCCACCAGCAGGCTGGCGACGGCCGTGCCGTGAATCGCCGGCTCAGTCAGTGTTCCATCCACTTCCGCCAATGCCAGAAAACGCTCCTGCACAACCTGTGCACTTTCAAATACCCGATGGTCTGTGGCAATCGACGTGTCCACCATTCCAACGCGAACCGGGGCGGTGCAGAGGCTACGCCACTGTGGCATTTTGGTCTCTGACAGAGGCTCTTTTGCACCCGTTTGCGGAGCATAGATATGGTTGCGGTCCAGTCGATCCGCGAGTTCTGGTAGGGCGTCCTGTAGGGCATTATGGGAATCCAGCTCGGCAGTGACCCGGAACCGCGCCACGGTCATTCCCAGACCGGTCAGCTCGCGGCGCTCGAGAATTGTGATCCCGGGGCGGTCAAGGTGGGCGAGTTCCGCAGCGGTACCGGTCACCAGCCACTGACCTTCCACTGCCCGGAAACCGTCGTCCAGTTGGATATCATTGAACGCTTTCTGTCCTTGACGCGTGAGGATGGGAAGGACCGATGGTAACGCTTCGAGCTGTTCCATGAGCTCTGTGGCCTGTGTGTTGATCTGCTTCTCAAGGCGACGATCCATGGCCTGCTCCACCATGCGCTGTGTCTTCTGTTCAACCTGGCGGGTTATCGGATCTATCTGGCCGCTGGTTACGTCACCGACACCGATGGACAAGGCCGGTGCGGAAAGCGTGCAAAGAGCGATTGCAGGAAACAAGTGTCTCAAGAGAAAAGGTTTCATCGTGCCCGTCCGATTAAAGATGTGTGTTCTACGATACAACGGCCCGGTGGGAAAAAAATTCCTTCGTTCATGGAATAAATCGGTTTCCCGACCGTTTTACCGATAACACCTTTGGAAATGGAAGGCTATGAAAGAGGAAATCACCGAACTATTACCAAGGCTCCGACGATTCGCCTACTCGTTGACCGGCTCCCTGTCAGACGCCGACGACCTGCTACAGAATACGGTGGAGCGTTTGTTGACCCGGGACATGCCGGACGACGCCGATCTTACCAAGTGGGCATTCCGGGTTTGCCGTAACGTCTGGATAGACGAGTGTCGCGCGCGCAAGGTTCGGCGGGACGCCGCGGAACATCCGGAGTTGACGGATGGCCAGGTGATCAATGGCGAGCACCAGACCACCAAAGAGATCGAATGGCACCGAGTGGACGCTGCGATGGCAAGATTGCCACAGGACCAACGCCAGATTATCTCCCTGGTGGCAATCCAGGGCATGCCCTACAAAATCGTGGCTGAGATTCTGGAAGTGCCCAAGGGTACGGTGATGAGCCGGCTGGCCCGAGCCAGGGCGGCATTAAGCGAGGCCCTGGCGCCTGTAACCATGAGGACCGATTCATGAAGATGACTGATGAAACCCTGTCGGCTTTCCTCGATAACGAACTGACCGACGCGGAGATGGAAGCGGTTCGGGACCAGATTGAGAAGGATCCAACGCTGGCAGATCGACTGGCCGAGATGGCGTCCGTGGATGCCGAACTACAGGCCCATTACGGCTCGATTGATGACCATCCCATGCCGGCTTCGATTACCCAAATGCTGGAGGAAAAGGCCTCCCGGAGCGCTGCGCCCGGGCGGGACAATGTGGTCACCTTTCCGTGGTGGCGCAGGCTGCCCGGCCACACGGGTAAAGCGATCGCCGCCGCTATCATCGCGGGGGTGGCGCTGACGCAATGGCTGACGGTAGCAACGGACGGCGATCCGATGTCGCCCGCGGTGGCGAACGTTCTGGATAGCCAGCCCAGTGGCGAGGTTTACCAGGTTAATGACCAGGCGAGCCTGGCGCCGAGACTGACGTTCCAGAGCCAGGCCGGCCAATGGTGCCGTCAGTTCCGCCTGGAGACGCAAACGTCCGCGTCGGAGCAAATTGCCTGTCGCACTGGTGAGGGTTCCTGGGAACAGGTGGCCACTGCCGAAGCGGAGCCTTCCCTGGCTCCTGATGCATACCAGACAGCGAGCGGTGGCAGTGTGCTTGACGAGGAATTGGACCGGATGATGGCCACGCCCCCCGTTGGGCCGAACCAGGAGCGTGCGTTGCTTGAACAGCAGTGGCGGAGCGATTGACAGCCCTGCCTCCCAGCAGTTTACGGCTACGGCAGATGGAAACACGGAAGAATCCAGCTAGTATCAAGGTGTTTATCCTTCGCTGATCTTATGGGGCCGTAATGACCGAGTACTTTATCCAGGCGTTTATCTATCTGACCGCCGCTGTTGTCGCGGTGCCATTGGCGAAGCGCCTGGGATTGGGGTCGGTATTGGGGTATCTGGTGGCCGGTGTCGTTATCGGGCCGGTGACGGGGCTGGTGGGCCAGGAAACCGCAACCATTCAGCATTTCGCCGAGTTTGGTGTGGTCATGATGCTGTTTCTGGTGGGCATGGAGCTGGACCCGAAATCTCTCTGGGCCATGCGGATTCGTTTGCTGGGCCTGGGCGGCCTGCAAGTCGTGCTCACCTTCGCTGCCGGAATGGCGATTGCCTGGTGGATGGGGCTGCAATGGCAGACCACCGTCGCCGTTGGCCTTATCTTCTCATTGTCTTCCACCGCCATTGTCCTGCAGACCCTGAACGAGAAGGGGCTTAGCAAAACCGAAGGGGGCCGGGGCGCTTTCTCGGTGCTGTTGTTCCAGGATATTGCGGTCATTCCCATGCTGGCGGTGATTCCCCTGCTGGCAATATCCGAACTGGCGGGCGTTGGGGCGACGGATCCGGGGCACCAGGGCGGTTTCAGCCTGGTGGCGCATCTGCCAGGCTGGGCTCACGCCCTGGTGGTGATCGGCTCTGTGACCACGGTGATCGTCGGCGGTCATTACCTGAGTCGGCCGCTCTTTCGTTACGTGGTTCAGTCCGGTATGCGGGAGGTTTTTACGGCCACCGCTTTAATGCTGGTGATCGGTATCGCCGCGCTGATGAGCATCGTCAATCTGTCGCCGGCGCTCGGGGCCTTCCTCGCCGGTGTGGTGCTGGCCAACAGCGAGTTCCGTCACGAACTCGTGGCCAACATCGAACCCTTTAAAGGGCTACTGCTCGGGTTGTTTTTCATTACGGTGGGTGCCGGTATCAACTTTGAGGTGCTGGCGGCGCAATGGGGCACAGTGATCACATTGGCGCTGGCGGTTATCCTGGTCAAGGCAGCAATTCTGCTGCTCCTGGCATTGTTATTCGGGCTGCGGGGCCGCGATGGCTGGCTGTTCACCCTCGGGCTGGCCCAGGCCGGCGAATTCGGCTTCGTGCTGCTGACCTACAGCATGCAGAACAGCGTGATCCCCGCGGACATCGCCCAACTTCTGGGATTGGTGGTGGCGCTGTCCATGTTCCTGACGCCGCTGTTGTTTATTGCCTACGACCGGCTGATCTTGCCGCGGTATCGTGAAGCCCGCAATGAGCAGCGGGAAGCCGATGTGATCGAGGAGCAGGCGCCAGTGATCGTGGCCGGGGTTGGACGATTTGGCCAGATTGTGTGCCGGTTGTTGCGCGCCAACAAGATTCCCATTGTCGCGCTGGACCTGGCCCTGGATCAGATTGAAAACCTGCGACGTATCAACATCAAAAGCTATTTCGGTGACGCCAGCCATACGGGTTTACTGGAAACGGCGGGCATCGCCCACGCGCGCATGCTCGTGGTTGCGATTGACGACCGGGATAGAGCCGTGGCCCTGGTCCACCACGTCAAGCAACACTACCCCGGCGTCTGGCTACTGGCGCGTGCGTTCGACCGGGGCCATGGCTACGAACTTCGCCAGGCGGGCGCTGACGACGTCGTCAGCGAAACCTACCACTCCGCGGTGGAACTGGGCGGTCATGCGCTGACCGCGTTCGGCGTTCACCCATTGCGGTCGCGACAGATGACCTGGGCGTTTATCAATAATGAAAAGTCCCACGAGGACGAACTGTTCGACGCCTGGAAGGAAATCGAGGAGGGTATCCGCTTCAGCCCCCGTTATGGTGAGCTGTTCATGAAGCTGGAGGACACCCTGAGTGACGTGATGCAGCAGGACTGGGAACCGCCCAGCCGTGAGGAGGTGCCCTTGTGGTCACCTCCTAAAACGGATGAGTGATGTTTGCGATGGCTAGTTGGTGCTGAACTGGCGCCGACCCCATCCCATCATTAACAGCAGGGCCAATAACGGCCAGGACATGCTACCGCCACCACCGCCTGACGATGAGTCGTCAGAGGCCGAGCCGGAGGAAATGGAGTTGTCCACTTGCTGGACGTTGTAGGCCGACAGCTCGGCGTCCGGATCAAGGGAGCTGTAGATCCGTCCCACACCCTCCGCAAAGGCCTCAATTTCAATAGTATTGTCCAGAAGCTGTCCATCCATGGTGATACGGGTTTGTCTGAGTGTGACCAACACGGCACGCGGCTCCCCGTCTACGCTGGTTGTGGACTCCTCAATCAATTCAATGGTCGTGGTGAAATTGACCTGATTGCCCTGGCGGCCATTGATGTAGCTGGAGAGGGTGGCACGTGAAGTGACACTCGTGCCTAGCTCAAGCGAGCTGGGGGTCATTAGCAGACCATCCCCGTAGGTGATTCGAATTCGATCTCCTTCCGAATCAACAAACCGGCTTTCAAGCAGATAGACGCCAGTAGTACGACGTACCAGGCGGTCATCGCCATTGGGGAAAATGAACTTGAACATACCTGCGCCGCTTATGGATTCGCTTCGGAACTGGTAGCCATCCGATGGGTCGGAGAAAACCCAGGTGATGTCCCCCAAGGGGAAAAAGTCCATCGTATTGTGGGTGGGAAAGTCGTCAGAAACGTCGGGATTGTAACCGGAGGCGACTTCTGAGGCGTTCGTGGCGCCGTCACCGTCATAGTCCTGGGACGCATCATCGGGATTGTATGGGTCGAGCGCCAGATACTGGTCTTCCAGCGAGTCTGGCAGGCCGTCTCCATCGGAATCGCGGTTGGGATCCCCTGCAGGATAATCCTCCTCATCGGTCATGGATGTACCGTTGAGGTACTCGCTCTGATTGCTGTAACCGTCTGCGTCCAGGTCTTCCTGGGCATCGGCACTGTCAAAGGGATCCAGTCCCACTGCGAGTTCGTCTGTGTCGGGGATGCCGTCGTTGTCGGAATCATTGTCACAGGCGTCGCCAAACTCATCGCCATCATGATTGCCTTGATTGGCATTGGCGGTGTTGGGGCAGTTATCTTCGAGGTCAAATAGCCCGTCGTCGTCAGTGTCCGCTGTGAAATCGAGTACTGAGATGTCAGGCCCCCCGCTTGCGGCCATTTCAATCGCCACCAGGTGGACGCCATAGGCCAGAATACGGGTGTCCAGGGCATCGAATATAGAGTTCTCTTCAAGGAGCTCGTAGTTGTCGGACCAGGTTTGCAGCACGGCATTGCCATCAACCACTGCAATGGTGTGGAGGGTATCTCCCGTCCAGGCGGCGTCTGTTATTTCATTGGACAGATAGTTGAGTTCGGCGAGGGAATAGGCGTCGTGGAGCTTGCCTCCGCCGGTCAGCAGCAATTGGCCTGCAGGGTCGAAGTGCAATGGTGCGGCTGCGTAGCCGCTGCTGTGATAGGGGGAGTCGCCCTTGCTGCCAAAAAGCCCGGTGGTTGAGCTCAGCTCGGACCATTCAATGTCATTGGGCGATGTTCCGGACCGGAAATGATAGATACGCTCGGTGACAGGGTTCCATAGGTATTCTGAGCTGGCATTCCGCCATTCAACGGAATCCACCATCGTCCCGGATACATCAAAGCTGTAGAACCGCTCCCAACTGCCAGAGGTGTCCACCGCAAACAGATAATTGCCTGCGAATTCGAGGCCCAGAACACCTTGTGGGAGGTTGGTGAACGGGGTTTCCTGAAGTGTTCCTGTGGAAAGGGCTATCTGGTTGATTTTTCCGCTGGGGTAGCCCAGGTAGAGCCGATCATGGGCGGAAGAATACGTCATCCACGTGGGCGGGTTCAGCAGACCAATGCTGTCCACATAGGTTTGAGTTTCCGCAGACCAGATGTGGATGGCCAGCGTTTCCCGGTCGGCCAGGTACAACAGGCCATCCTGGCTGTCGAACTCGATGAAATCCGGGATGAAATCCGAAGTTTCCGGATTGGGGGGCTCGCCCGACGATGGCGTGGCAAGGCTGTCGAGGTCCAATACTTCAACGCTGATCTGACTACTGTTCTCGAAGAAGGAGAAGACAGTGCTGCCATAACTGGCAATCTTGAGGGGCTGCTGGTTCAGACCCACTTCGGCGACTTCCAGCATGGCGTTGTTGTACTGATGAACTGTATTGCCACGGAGCACCAGCAGGTCTCCCTGCCAGAAGGTCATATCGTCAAATGCACCGGCAAGGCTGCCGGCGTAGGTCAGGTCATTGGCGAAATAGAGGATGCCCTGATCGTCGAGTACACGACTTTCATCAGGAAACAGGTAAAGTTGGCTGGCGTTGGGGTAGTCACCGTGGGCGGGGCTGTCCATATTGCTCCCCATTGTGCCATCCACATTGAGTGGGAGTTTAACAATATCGGAGGGCGAAACGCCGGCTGAACGATAATACAGCGCCGATTGTTCCACTGATTCTACCGACCCGCTGCCCCGGTAAAAAAACGTTTTCTCTTCTATGAGCGAGTAATCTGACAGGTCCCTTGCCATGACCCGGTTGAAACTCTGTACCAGATAAAGGGCGTTCCCTACCGCATGGAGTGCCGTTATGTCTTCGCCGGTATTGGCAATGAAAGCCGGTGTCTGCGAATCGAGATCTATCGCGTAGGCGCTACGCCGAAAGGCTACATACAGATTGTTGCCCTGAATCTCTGCGGCGGTGGGTACGTTATTGAGGGGGATCTCCGACAACATGGATTGCGACACCATGTTGTAGCGGACGACTTTATTGGGGGCAGCGAAGGTGAAATAAATCACACCATCGTCTTGATCGATATCAACCAGCGCAGCGTGAGAAATGGCCGAAAAAAAGCAAAAAAGTACCAGAAAGAACGCCTTCAGCGCCTTTGGAGAATGTCGCATACAACGTTCCCTGTTTAAGTGACTGGACAACGATATTGAACGCCGATTCTGCGTTCTTCTCACACATCACCTGCGTCGTGCACGGTTTGATGTTAGTTGATTAAGGATAGTTAATCATCCGCGACATTAACTTGATTGGTGTCTCATCGGGATAACCCCACTTTGTTGATTCTCAATCGAAGGTTCTGTTCATTTATGCAAATACAGTTCTTGTATCTGTGGAATAGTTGTTCGTTTTTGGAAAGGTTAGTCTGAATTCACCGAAAGACGCAGGAGAATTCAGGCATGAAGATACTGATCGTTCTGGCCCACCCGGAAAGGCGGTCATTCAATGGTGGTTTGGTGGATGTGGCTACAGAAACCCTGAATCTGGCGGGGCATGAGGTAGAAATAGACGACCTCTATGGAGAAGGTTTTGACCCGGTGGAGCGTTCGTCGTGGTATAGCGAGCGGCAAGATGAAGACTATTTCGCTCCGCTGACGGAGCAACGGGCTCATTATGACGCCAATGCGTTGCCTCGAGATGTGCAGCGCGAGATCACTCGGTTGGAGTGGGCCGATCTGGTGATTTTCCAGTTTCCGCTGTGGTGGCATTCACAACCCGCCATGTTGAAGGGCTGGTTTGATCGTGTGTTGGTCTATGGCGGGCTTTATTCGGGAAGCATGCGCTACGATCGTGGCTTTTTTCGCGGTAAACAGGCGATGTGTTCTGTGACCACTGGTTCGCCGGAGCATGCGTTCATGCCGTTTGGCCGCGCCGGTAATATAGTGGAGTGGCTGTGGCCGGTTCATTCTTCACTGTATTACGTGGGCTATGACGTGCTGGCACCGCATCTAAGCTATGGGGTGCAGGGTGGCGGCATCAGCTACCAGGAAGAAGGTGCATTCCGGGACCATCTGGGCGCACTGAAAGACCAATGGGCGCGCCGTTTGTCAGGTGTGGAACAGGACTTGCCAATTCCGTTTACTGGCTGGAATGACTGGGATGATGTCGGCGTGCTGAAACATGCGCATCCAATGCGCTGGCGGTTGTGAGCAACGTTGTGATTTGCCCTGATGGGACTATGCTTGAGCTAAGGCTCGGCAGAGGAGCGCATCGCCTTGGCACAACAACGGGACGTCACGGTCTTTTACGATGAACGGGTGTTGGCCCATCACCCAGATACCAACATGGATTTCCTGCCTGGTCGCCTGGATAAACGGGTACGCTCCATTCTGTCGGGGCTGAATGTACAGTGGAAGTACCCCGAGCATCCGGGGCGTATAACCGCGATCATGGACTTGCTCGCCCGTGAACCCATTCCCGGTGTTCGGATCGAGCCAGGTAAAGCGGCAACGCCAGACCAGTTGAGCCGGGTTCATACCACTTCGTTCCTGGACGACATATTCTCATTGCGGGACGAAAGTGCGTGGCTGGATGTGGATACCACTGCCGTATCACCGGGCAGTGTTGAAGCCGCCGAAGTGGCGGCAGGGACCGCAATTGCAGCCGTGGAAGCGGTGGTTGAGGGCCGCACGAACAGCGCCTTCGCAATGGTCAGGCCGCCTGGTCATCATGCCGAACCAGTGCGCGCAAGGGGATTCTGTCTCTTCAATAATGTTGCCGTTGCGGCCGCCCACGCGCAGGCTGCGCTGGGCTGTAAACGGGTGTTGATCGTCGACTGGGACGCTCACCATGGCAATGGTACCCAGGACATTTTCTGGGCCGATCCAGACACCATGTTCTTCGATATTCACCGGGCTGCGCCTTTCTATCCGGGTAGTGGCGCGTTAACCGACGTAGGTGCCGGCCTGGGCGAGGGCACCACCATTAACGTGCCCATGCCCGGTGGCGCGGGCGATGTAGCCTACCTGAAAGCCTTGCGGGAGATACTGGTACCCGCCGCCGATTATTTCAAACCGGATCTGGTACTGGTCTCCGCCGGCTTTGATGCCCATTGGTTCGACCTGGCGCTCAATGTGTCCTACGAAGGCTTCGCGGCCATGACCGGCATTGTCCAGGAGATCGCGGACAAGCACTGTAATGGCCGGCTGGCCATGGTGCTTGAGGGCGGTTACAATACCGAATCATTGTCTCATGGCGTGCACGCAGTGCTTCAGGCACTGGCCGGTGGCACGCTAACGGAACCAAGGGTCTGCGGCATGGAAGAAGTGGACACTGCCATCGACTTTCATAAGGGCGCCTTCGAGCCCGATAACACGGATTAGTCTTTTCCTGCTGCCTTCCCAGAATCAAAATAGCGGTTTCCTATCGAACGGCTAAAAACAATCAATTTGAATGTTCTTGGTCAAATCAATATCTTAGCCAACTCACGTTAGCCAATGCCTAAACTCAACCAACTGGAGATATCTACTATGGGTATGATTAACAGCGAAATTAAACCGTTCAACGCCACCGCCTTTAAGGGCGGCGAGTTTGTTGAAATTTCTGAAGCCGACGTAAAAGGTAAGTGGTCTGTCTTCTTCTTCTACCCGGCCGACTTCACTTTCGTTTGCCCGACCGAGCTGGGCGACGTTGCCGACAAGTACGAAGAGTTGCAGAAGCTGGGTGTGGAAGTATTCTCCGTATCTACCGATACGCACTTCACCCACAAGGCGTGGCACAGCAGCTCCGAAACCATCGGCAAGATCAACTACTTCATGGTAGGCGACCAGACCGGCACCATCACCAACAACTTCGGTGTGATGCGTGAAGGCCAGGGCCTGGCAGACCGCGCTACCTTCCTGATCGATCCGGATGGCGTTATCCAGGCCATGGAAATCACTGCCGAAGGTATCGGCCGTGACGCTGACGACCTGCTGCGCAAGGTAAAAGCGGCCCAGTACGTTCGTAACAACCCCGGCGAAGTTTGCCCGGCCAAGTGGAAAGAAGGCGAAGCGACTCTGACGCCGTCACTGGACCTGGTTGGCAAGATCTAAGGTTTCGGTAACAGTGAAACCTGTAAAAGGCCCGCTCTGCGGGCCTTTTTTGTTGTGCGCCAGGCATGGCGCGTAGCGCCTTGACGGGCGCTGTTCCGGTACAGGT
>OJEP01000190.1_pt1 | contig 29635 bp, 43 predicted proteins | sample 1593761 | NCBI WGS metagenome assembly OJEP01 (sample SAMN05416783, study PRJEB24817) | seawater metagenome | isolation source: Sea water | place: Canada:Atlantic | collected 2013-11
TGGTAGATCTTCGCCCGCGTAGATATAGTGACCGAGACCGAACATAGCGAGACACTTAACCAAACAGCGCATTCTCGCAGTATTTACTTGAAAAGCGTTTGGGTTAGGTATCGCTCGGTTTTTGAAGTCCATAACTGGTAGCCACATCTGGCGAGATAGAGCGTCGATCGTGATAGTGCAGTAAACCATTAGCGAGCCGTCTGTCGCTGACTCGGGTTCTTGGAAGGAATACTCAGCTTGCGGGTAATGCTCCATAAGAGTACCCCATGCCCACGACCAGCTAAGAAAATTGAGATCTCCCTTTTTCTCGATGCGGTCGGATACGTCGACCTGAGATAGCGTCGCCCAGATGGACGCGAATGTTGTCTTTTCGCTCATTTTAAATCTCCCGATTTAAGCCAGCCGAATGCCAGCCGTTCGGTGATTATACTAAAATGAGACTAATGCGCAACTATATTGATGTGTAATTGTGGCGGGAGTGTTTAATAAGTCCAGATGTGCGGTCTTGGCGCGTTTACGTCCATGTCGGTCGCAATGTCCAGATGAATGAATCGGCCGTCGCCCTTTTGATTGACTCCGATCCCGGTGAATAGCCCGGTATTGAGTGCGTGCTTTAGCAGTTGAATCGCTTCTTCGTAACTGACAGCGATATCTACTGCCAGACCGCAGCCGTGAGCGCCGACGAAATCTTTATTCTTCTCGGCAGGATGAGACGGACAGCGATAGCCCGAATTGATAATAAACGGAAACTCGCAGATCGTCCGTAGCGCTTGCAGGGAGTCCAGCAACTCGTCCGATATCTCATGCCCGGTCGAGTCGCATTTGCCGCACTTGCAGCGGAATTCGCTGCGCGTAAAGTTCCGATAAGCGAGCTTAGCTGGCATTGATGAACTTGGCGACTGCGCCTTCGATCGAGTCATTAATGAATTCGTCGACTTTATCGACTGCTTCGTCTGCTATATCGGCGTACTTGGCGGCAGTGATTACCGCAGTTTTGACGGCTTCGAATTTCTCCGAGCCTTTACCTGACTCCGGGAGCTGCTCTTCGGCTTGCAGCACTAGATCTTTGATCGATGCGATTAGGAATAAAACGAATCGAGCAATTTCGAATGCTAATTTTAACTTTCCCATTATTTTCCCCTTTTCTTCGGTTTTTTAGTTGGTTTTGCGGTTTTCTTGTATGCGCTTTTGCCTTTCATTTATTACCTAACTCCATATAAACGCCCGCAGCAATTAGCCCGAGAACCATCATTGTGAAGAATTTTGCCGCTGTCTGGCCGACTGTCCGCTTAGTTTCTCGCCAATCATCAAGCAGCGAACGGACTTCTCTCATGTCGCCGTATGCTTCGCCATCGTATAGTCCGATATCTTTTAGCGCCTCTCTCGCGCCCTTCTTAGCGGCCCGGTCGATCATTAGTTCCAATTCTGCGTCAGTCATCTAATATATACTCGTTCGTATTTATCGGGACGATGCGGAGTCCGGCGGCAGTGCGCTTCTCTGTCATGGCTTCTGGCTGATACATGGCAATCGTCTCCATAATCTCGACAATTTCTTCCGGCGAATAAGATCCGCCGCTGTAGTAGATAATCGAGAGAATGATTTCGGATGGGTCATATTTAGTCATTTTACCACTTCACGCGGTCGGCCCAGTAAGCGCCGCTCATCTTGCCTTTACGGATATTCTTGGCGTGCCGGGCTTTGAATGACGCCCGTCGAGCCTTATCTGCATCGCTTTCGCTCTTCTTAGCTGGTGAACCCTTCACGCCCTGCTGCCCAAATCGTATGAGCTTCACGTCGTCGCCATCTTTGGCGAGAACGACGTGGCTCTTTTCAGAGTGCCCGGGAGTCTTCTTCGGCTTGTTATAGCCTTCGAGACCGTATTTAGTGAGTCTGGGATCTTTAGCCATTACGTTGAATCCTTTTGATTCGATTTTAGCACATAGAAGCCGATAATTATGTCAGATTTCGTGATCTGGCTCGTAATCCTTACCGGGAATCTCGTATTCGTGCCGAATGGCTATCCCGCCGCTGCGACGGTATACGATCTGGTTCATTATGCTGGGCGAACAATAGCCTTTAGATGCGTGCCAAGAATCAGCAGGGGCGAGCGTCCCGAACCTTTCCAGCACGACCGAATTATCGTACTGCTCGGCCAGCTTGCTATGAAAATGACCGAGTATCCAGTATCGGTGACTTGTGTTCGACCAGACGTTCAATCTCGGTAGCATATCAGCAAGACGCCGCCCGGGCGCTTTGTCGCCGTGTGTGATAGCGATGAGATTCTTTCCGAACGTCGTATAAGTGAAGAATCCATGCGGCTCCAGAATGGTCACTCTCGGCTCTTTCTCGTATCTGTAGGCAAGAATCATTGCGATCGCTATCGTCGTCTCAGAGTCGTGATTACCGCGAGCCATGACCACCGAGACTTTCGAGTGCTTCTCCAGCATCCGCGTAATGCTGTGAATCATTGTGTCCGCAGCCTTCCGCATGATTAGCTCGATGCGCGAGTCGCTATCCATCGGCGTACCGTTAGCGGTCTGCGGATACGGAATAGCTCGATCAATATGCGTGAAGTCTCCGACGTTTATCAGCATCGCGTGCTCTGCCGCCGGGGCTGCATCGACCAGATAGTCTATCGCTTCAAGTATCTCGCCAGATGCGATCTTCGAGTCGAAATTTCTGCCCCGGGTCTCGAATGCGTCAGCTCTCATTCCGATGTGCGCGTCGCCGATTATGATTGTGGGTAATAAGTCTTTCGATTTACCCTTAGCGGACGGCTTAGGAGTCTTTTTGGCTTGTTTTACCTGCGAGTTCATCTGATCGACGAACGCTTTCAGCGCTTGCTCTTTCTCTGCCGTCTCCAGCTTTCGGCGAGTCTTGAGCCATGCCTTATTGCCCGAGTCGTCTTCCAAGTATATGGAGCGGCCAGTGACGTACTCCCCTTGCGGGACGTGAGATGTTGCATCCCACGCATCGCTGAACCCGGCCGCAGATGCGTATGCTTTTACGCCGGAAACGATATTGCGCACTGTCGATGGTGTAATGGCGAGCTTTATCGCGGCTCGTGATGCGTTCCTTTCGCTTCTTTCCCATTCTTTTACGACTTCGAGCTGGCGTTCTGTCTTTGCGTAATCTTCTAGCTTTGCCAATTACTTCTCCCGGGCGACGTTTCGCGCCTTCTCGTAACTTCTCATGCCGCCGAGTCCGAGCATTCCGAGCAGAACTGGCATCATTGTATCCATCTCGATGAGATCGAGCCTTATGTCTAGTCCAGCGAACTCCATGCCGAGATTGATAAATGGGATCAGAATAAAGTTCAGCAGCATGGCAAGAGCGCACACCCAGCCGACCGCCGGACGCCAGCCAGCGACGAACATCGATTGATGTGCCGCTTCGATCTGGTTCGTCTTGATCTGACCGACGATCTGTTCTTGCGCTTGCCTCTCGGCAAGAGTAGCGATCTCGTGAGCCAGCATGGCCCGCTGGTCTTTGTCTTCGATAAACTTATCGAGTAATCCAGAGACCGGGGCGACTAGCGATGAGATGAGATTTAGCATCAAACCACTCGAATCTTATAGTTGCCCGCACCGACCGCTGTAATCCTAACTTTGTTACTGGCTGGGAAATCAAAGTTATAGTCAGTACCTAATACAGCACCTTGGTTCAAGATGTTGGCATCGTAGTTAATAGCCGTTCCAGAGTAGGTCGGGACGGTAGAGCCAGATGCGTAGTATAGGATAGCTGCAAAGTCTAAGTCGTCACCAAGCGTTATCTGATTCGCGTCAGTGATGGCGTTGAGGTCTGTGCTGTCCATTTGGTTTATGTAGCTAGAGGCAAAATACTGGAAAGCAGTATCGTTTCCACTATCTATTATATAAATGTTTTGATAGTTATTGCCAAAACTAACATCTCTTGGAGTGCCACCCTGTCCACTTATATCTAAAGAAGTTCCATCACTTGACGCTGTAGAAATATCATAAGCAGTTGATAGACTGATAGCATGAATTTTGTCTGAGTTTTCTCCAACTGTGTATACTTTTGTTCCATCAGAATTAAAGGTTAAACCAGTCGTGCTAGTATCCAAAGACGCAACGCTAAAGCTCTTTGAAGCATAAGATGCAGTCGAAATATCAAACGCAGTTGATAGTGTGTATTGGTAAATCGTATTAGTTCCCTGACCTACAATATACATTGACGTTCCATCTGCGTTAAAAACTAAACCGTTTGGATAAAGTTCTTGCGAAGACAAAAGAAAAGTCTTTGAAGCGTATGACGCAGTAGACAAATCATAGGCAGTGCTTAGTGTATATTGATAAGCTCTTGATGATGGCGAGCCAGAACATACATATAGTGAAGTTCCATCATTATTAAACACTATTGAGCGCGGACTATCTGTTTGGCTTGCAACACTAAAACTCACCGAGTCATAAGAAGCAGTCGATACATCACCCGCTGTCGATAAAGTGTATTGATATATTGAATCAGTGCCACCACCGCAAACATACATTTTTGTAGAATCACTATTAAAAAGTATTCCTGTCGGCGTTGTCTCTTGACTAGCTACGGAAAAACTTTTTGATTGATAAGACCACGCAGTAATTGGACCTGTTCCACCAGTAGCACCTTCCATCGCCTCACGCAGAGCAGCGACTTCTGTGTTGGTAGTCGCATTTACCCAAGTCTCTGAAGTGTATGTACCGTTAGAGTTGTACTGCCATGTCCCTGCGTTATCCCTCACAATGTCTCTAACACCGTCTGTGTTGTCTAAGATAGACCAAGCAGTTTTATTATCATTAGAAATTGCATAGAACACGTCACCGCTACCAATAGCGTTAGTGGCTGTCAGTGAGTTGATGTCAGTCCAGTATGTTGAGTCTATGTTGCCGCTTATACAGGGTTGATAACCTGTTGAAGATGTAACTCCTGCACCTGTTGAATACTCATAAACAGTATCGCTACCTGTGTCGAGTATAAACATCTTGGTTCCGTCTGTATTAAAAGCTATTGCGCTCGGAGTACCTGCTTGAGCTGTTACCGAAAAACTAACATTATCATACGATATAGTTGAAAGGTCGTATGCTACAGATAGTGAGTATTGATAAACAAAATCGTATTCACTGCCCACCATAAACAGTTTAGTACCATCGGAATTAAATCTTAATCCTTCTGGGTATGGGTCTTGGCCTGTTACAGAAAAAGAAGAACTAAAAGACGCTGTAGAAACATCAAAGCCCGTGGTTAATGTGTATTCATGGATAGAATCACTATCATCACCCGAAACAAACATTTTAGTTCCGTCAGGATTAAAGGTTAGACTCAGTGGGTTACTTTCTTTACTTGATACGCTAAAAGAATCTACAAATGAAGCTGTTGATATATTAAAACCAGTTGATAATGTGTATTCGTTGATGTCAGCACCCGCATCCCCAACAATGAACATCTTAGTTCCGTCTGTGTTGAAATTTACTTCTCTTGGGACTGTATCTTGTCCTGCTACAGAAAAATTTTGAGAATAACTAGCCGTGGAAACATCAAAGCCAGTTGAAAGCGTATATTCGTTTACGTCATCTCCAGAATAGCCGCAAATAAACATTTTAGTGCCGTCTGTGTTAAAAGCTAAACCTGTCGGCGATGATTCTTGAGCGCTTACGCTAAAACTAACAGAGCTATAACTAGCATCGGCTATATTATAAACATCGAAATTATTACTAACCTTTAATACATCAGCCGTAGCATCATATACCACAGCAAACATAGACCACTCGCCAGAGGCAGCGGTGTTAGTTGTAGTAGGTGCTGTAGTCTCAGCGTATGAGCCGTCTGTGGCTGTTAAGATTAACACGCCTGAGTTGGCTTCAATGGTCTTGCCTACGTCTGCTGAGGCAAATGAGCCTGAGCCGAGTGCTAGATTTGTGCCAAAATTATAGCTGTATACTTTATCGTTTTGACCGCCTGCTAAAAACATTTGAGAGAAATCAGACTTGAACGCAATGCCTCTTACATTATTATCGACACCAGAGGCATCATAACTTGCTACAAATGTGGGGTTAGATAATGAAAAGCCCGATGATAAGCTGTATTGTCTAACCGTACTCGCTGTATTGCTAACGATATAAAGCTTAGTTCCATTATCAGTAAAAGCCATACTTCTTGGATCGAGACCGGTCAAAGATATTTTGACGTTATTATATGAAGCAGTAGATAAATCATAAGCCGTGCTTAAATCCCATTCTTTTAATTCTCCTGTGGCATTATTAGAAACATATAATTTTGTTCCGTTTGCATTAACCTGTACTCCGGTCGGCCCAGACATTCCTGACAATGTTTGAGAATATGAAGCACTTGAAATATCGAAAGCCGTACTGCAAACATATTTATAAATTACATTAGCACTGTAACCTGCCGTAAAAATAATCGTGCCATCAGAATTGAAACACATTCCGTGAGGATTGCCAGTTTGACTTGCAAGACTAAAACTATTAACAAGCGAACTTTTAGTGGTTACGTCCCAAGGAGTGCTTAGGGTATAGCTGTAGATTGCCTTGTCTGTGTAATCTGTCGCATACATTTTTGTGCCGTTTAGATTAAACACTACCGCAACAGGATCACTACCATTACCGAAAGATTGATTAGCTAATGTAGTGGCTGTAGAAACATTGCCAGTAACCCAACTCAAAGTAGTCGCAGGCGCAGAGTTTTCCAACGTATAAGAACCTGCCGCAGCGTCCCAGTTGTTGTTAGTCACGCCTGTCTGTGCCACTTCTTTAGTCACAGAGACAACTGGCGCACCCGCTGTAATTGCGGTAGATAGAGTTAATGTCGCATTAGCACTTGCCGAGAATGTTTGGCTCAGTGTTGCTTTCGTTGGGTCTGTTTCTATTTCAGCCCACTCGACACCGGTCGCGCCAGTATTTACTAGTAGCGCTTTCCCTGCGTTACCAGTAAGCGAAGGAACGCCAGCCGCAGCTTGAGCAGCAGCAGCGTATATTTGCGCGTTTGTTTCAGATGTTGCCGCATTCGTTTCCGCTGTTTCTGCGTTAGTCTCGGCAAGTTCGGCAGCAGTTTTCGCAGCTTGAGCCGCAGTGACATTTGCCGCAATGCCTCCGATGTCTGTGTTAATTGCGCCGATGCTAGTGTTCAGCTCTCCCTGCATTACTACCATCGCAGCGAGAAAAGCATCTGCCCGGGTAACGAACGTCGCCGGAGCGTCGGTTCTGGCTGGCGCTACCGGGAGCGTGCTTATAGTTGGTATAGTCATTTAAACCAGTCCTTCGATCTCTAACGAGATTCGTGAAATTGTGGGATTCGAGAGAATTATATCAAATTCGCGGTAATAGCCGTAGATTACCAGATCGTCGTTATTGTCTTCGGCGATCCAGACTGACGGAGTAGTCCGCAGCGACGAGAGCGTCGTGTTTGCTTGACCGATCTGAGAAGTATCGAGAACAACATCTACGTCCATTTTGTCCGCATACGGCCCTTCTGTGATTGTGACTCGGCCCTGCGCGTCTGTTGTCTTCGTCGAATAATCAATAATCGAGATACTAGCGCCGTGCTGAGACAGACCGAGATCAGCGAATTGACCAATCACTAGAGCGCCGACCTTTGCGTCTGCTCCAGAGTTTACTGTGACCGAGATGCTTGCGTTCGCGTATGGCGGCAAGTCTGTTAAAGCGAGAGTGTCTTTTCGAACGATCGGCTCAAAGAAGTACGAATACCAGTCCTGAATGCCGGAATAGCTCGTCAGATTGAATGTTTCATTGTAGACGACACCTTCGACTGAATCTGTAACCGTGACTACTACCGTCGTTCCGTCCACGTTCAATAGAGCGAGAGAGTTTACCACTGTTGGCGATTGCAGGACTGTGTTGATCGATGTCGCTTTTACCGTCTGATCCTGAACCACGGCGTCGAACATTTTCCAGCGGTTCGTGCTAGATACTTCTGTCCAGTTCGTGCCAGTGTCCACTGTGGGATCGTTTCCTGCGTTGCTATGAACCGAAGAATATATTTTGTGAGTTGCAGTCGCAGCGCCATTCGCTGTAGTCGTAACCATAACCAGATTTCCGGCCTGATAAGTTGTTCCGCTTACCCATTCGGTTTGATCTGCTTCTGGCACTGTCGACGACTGAAATACTGTGTCGTCGATTGTTACTGGTCGAATTATCTTCATGTTTATGTCGTCCTAAATGGCGGCAAACCGTTCTTATCCCAGCGGTCGTTCAGTCGATATAGCTTTCCGGTATTTCTCGCCACTGCGATCATGACTTCTTCGATGCTCTGGCGTAGTCCGCTCATTTCGTCTGCCATCGAGTCTGCCGACCGGGCTTGCTCTGCGGTCTGAACGCGTTCTCCGGCGTGCAGTTCTGCGACGTAGCCGTCGTAAGGAACCATATTCAAGCCGTCTCTGTGCTGCGGTAGCGGGCCAACTAGCGGGTTCTGCTCCGGCCCCATAGTCGCCGAACTTTGAGCGTTTATAGTATTTGAGCCGCCAGTGAGCGTTATGGTGTCATTATTAGCTCCTGAGACTGTCAAAGTGGTTATTCCGGTCGTGAGAGTTGTTATCGCTTGCTCTGCGGCTTGAACACTAGCTGTCGCGTTCTCCGTAGCGGCATTAACAGCATCTTGACCAGTATTGATGTTTAGCAAGTCGACTAGATCCATTCCAGTCGTTTGGACTTTATCTTGCAGAGTTCTATTTTTATCTGCTAAGACGATGCGACCCATCTCCGAAGCCACGTTGTCCATAATAGTGGCAGCAGTACCGTCTCCGATTATTTCGTTTAATGCTTGATCGCTAATTCCGTTTCTAGCTCCAACCGCTTTGACCCACTCAGAAGCATAGTTATCCATCTGCTTCTCGATCGTCGTGCCTTTCTCTTTACCCTCTTCGACGAACGTGCCGAGAATCGTTCCCGGGCCAGAGCCTTCGACTCCGAGACCGTTGAACGTGTGACCTGCGAGATTAACATCGAACCCGGCTTCTTTCGTGAGGGCCGTCAGAGCTGCGTCTATTTCTCGCAACGGCTGAACTGACGCTTCGGCTTGAGCATTGGTCGCGTTTTGCTTAAAGCCCAGCGGAGCGAATCCAGACTCGAATGAATCCATCTGGAATATATTGTCGTCGCTCATTCCTCCAGTTTTCGCCATAGTGAGACCAGCGGTAGATGTCGGAGTGCCGCCGCTATCTAAAATCGCTGCAAGCGCACCGCCAGCAGCTAAAGCAATTCCTCCCGGGCCGAGAAACGCCAGAGCGCTTGATGCCGCGCTACTTACTGCCGCCCCGGCTTTGGCTAATCCTGCGGCCACCGTTGCGCCAACTCCACCGCCACCAGCAGCCGCAGCGCCGCCAGTTACAGCAGCTCCACCGCCAGCAGCAGCCGCAGCACTACCTGCCATCGTGCTTGTTCCGGCAGCGATAGCCGCTTGAGATGCCGCAGCGCCTCCAGCAGCCGCAGCACCGCCGCCAATTGCGCCGCCAGTAAGAACGGACGCCGCTTGCGATGCGAGACCAGCGATAGAGCTTCCTATTGATGAGAATATCCCGCTGAACATCGAGCTGATCGAAGTTCCGATTCCACTGAATGTCCCGGTCATCACGCTTGCAATCTTGGATGCGGCCCAGTCAGCGAGCATCTTGATAATCATGTTTTTAAATGAGTCCGCAATTTTCTCAAAATTGACTTTTCCGTTTTCAAAAACATCAACAAAAAACCCGGATATCTTAGTCTTCATCGCTTCGTATGCTTTCGCTGCTTCTTCTGCGACTCGTTTTGTTTCTGTCTCGATGGCTTTCTGAGTTGCTGCGTTATCCTTTTCGAGCTGTTTCGCTGCTTCGGATGCGTCGATCATTGCTTGCTTTTCATTGTGCAGCTCAGTAGTTGCGGCGATTATCTCTTGACCGAGTTCAGATGTCGCGTCGACTCCGGTTTTCTGTAATCCGTTGCGAATATCAATCTCAAGATTGCTGAGATGTAGAGCTTCTTTCTCGTTGCTAATAACTCCGAGTAATTCGTGCGCTTTAGTCCGAGCGGCTTCTGTCTCTGCCGCCAGTTCATTCGCTGCGACTGCGTTCTTATCCACTTCAATCGCATAGTCAGAGAGAGAGCGACCAGCATTATCAAATCCCGTTTCGGCTATGACGACCTCTGTATTCATTCCGGCGAGTTTGCCGTTCAACTCTTCTACCCGGTCTCGACTAGCAGCGATCGAACTCGCGTATATGTTGGTTCTGTCGTTTCCTGTCTGTAGGCTTTCCAGAGTTGTATCGAATGTTTCATTGAACGCATTAAACGCATCCGTCGGGTTCTTTACCGCTGCCGCGACTGCTGCCATAGTGGCGACTGCCGTATTCTGCATTCCGGTGAACATACCCGTCAGAGTATTTAGAGCGCCGCCGACCGCTTCGAGAAGGAATATATTTAGCTTCTCGAATGCGATCTGGATATTTATACCAGCTCGCTCCGCAGCAACTTTGATCGAGTCCCAGTTTGCAATGATAGCGACCGCAGCCGCAGCGATAGCCGCCGAAATCAATCCGATCGGGTTCGCTTTTATTGCAGTGTTCAACGCTAGAACCGACACTCTCATCGCTTTAAAGCCGCCGAGAATGCGCGTCGCGTTCGATCCGATGGTAAATGCCACGAATCCGGCAAGCGCTGCGCCGACCCCAATGGTCAGCGCTTCGATATTGTTGGTAATCCCAAGAACGACAGCACTGGCTCCGGTTATCGCCCCGGCAAATAGATTTATCCCGCCCACGTCACCGATCTTGCGAAATAGCGCCGAGACGTTATCAGATAGATTAGAGAGAAGGCCCGGGAGCGCTTTCATCTGATCTTCCATTGCCGTGCCGAACTTAGTCTCGCCAATTTCGAGCAGATAGTTCTGAATCTCTTCGGATGAGTTACCGATCGTTGTCGTAAGCCCCTGAAACGTCAGAGACACCTGATCGCCCTGCTTTGATGCTTTGATGCCGAACTCTTTCAGACGCTCAAATTCGCCCGTAGAGGCGTCCGCGACTGCTTCGATCATTTGCATCATGTCTTTGCCCATCGCGGCTGACGTGTTGCCATACGACCGCAGAGCGCGTTCTGATGGGTCTAATCCCAGCGCTTTGAGCTTAATGAAGCCTTCGACCGACTGATCGAGAGTAAATGGAGTCTGAGAAGCGAATCTTTCGAGTTCTGAGAATGCGAAAGCGGCGTCTTCGGTGCTTCCGGTCATCGTCTTGAGAGAGCCTTTCAACCTCTCTGACTCTGTGACCGTCCGGGCGAAATTGGTAACCAATGCGCCGACGCCGAGCGCAGCCATAGCGCCGCCCAGCAGTTTGAATGCCGACGTTGTACTCTTGGCGCTTTTCGCCATGTCGTCGTTTGCGGCGTTTACCTTCTTGCTTGTCATCTGCCCGGTCGTGCCGAGCTGCTTGATGTCTTGGTTAGCCGCTTTGACTTGTCGAGTGTCGACTTTGATCTGTATCGTTGCTAGATCCATGCTTGTCCTTAATAACGAGTCCGCGTAAAACTGACTTCATGCCTGTGGCGATGTCGTTCTGTTCTTCTTCGGTGCGGTAGGGCGATTTAACGTCCTGATTGTCGTATTTTAGCACACTGCTGGCATAGAGAGCGGATAGCCGCTTTATTGTCTCGGCTTCCCATCCTGTGAGATGCAAATGTGTTCTCGCCACAAATGCGTCGATCTCTTGCCAAGTCAGCCCATGAACCCCGTTGCCGCTATTCAATGCGACTCCAATTCTGCTGAGTATTTCTATGATATAGCCGAACGGCTCCACATCTGGGAACCGTCCGGCTATCTCATTGCTGTCGATCATATCGATGCGTGATCGGTCTTTGTCTTTAGCCCGGGTCGAGAGCCAAGCCCACTGCTGAACGTATTTGCCCAGCAGCCCCGTTATTTCAAAAAATAACTAGCTCGATCTCCTGCCGCTTCCATTAACTGCTCGGCGATCCAGTTGCGCTTTTCGTAAAGCATATTCGCGTTCTCTGTGTTGCACTTTAGTGCCGCGCCGTCGAACTCGATGTTCTTGCTCCACTTGAGCGTGCTTTCTGCCAATATCTCGTAGAGAGCTGCTTCCAGAACTGCATTCGGGATCTTTCGATCTTTGTAGCGATTCGCGTTCTTGGTATTAACTCGCTTTGCGGCGTTCTGCCACGTCTGCGAATCTTTGCCGAGAACTGTAATCATTAAATGCTCGCCCTGATCGTCTACTAAATACTCGCCATTGGCCGGATGCTGGAGTTTTACTTCGACTCCTTCTTCCGCTGCCGCTTGTAAGTCAATATTTGCTAAATCCATAAGTCACGCCCCGAATGTGTGTTTTATTAAGCTGCTACGTTTACTGGTGCATTTGTCAGTTCTAATACAATACTGTCCGACTTGATGCTGTCCACGCCGCCAGCGCTTACTTGATAGCTCATAATTAAGCCAGTGAAGTAATCGTCTTCACCGTCTGGATAAGTGATTTTTACAGAAACTTCCGTATCTGTCGCAGCCGCCGCTTTCGCAGCAATTTGACCAGTATCCGCAGCGTCAGCAGCGAATGAGAGAGTAAGAGTTCCGTCGTTTACCGAACCTTTACGCTTAACCACGCGACGCTCACCGAGAGGCGAGTGAGTCACTAAATTGAAGACAGAACCAAATGCTGGGATCTCAGTAATCTCGCCAACTGTAGCGAATGTTAGAGCTTCGAATCCTGCTTGGTCGTATGTGGCGGGAAGCCCTGAAACTAAACTCAGAGTAGTGCCCGCAGATGTTTGAATAGCCATGTTAATTGCCTCTTATTTGCTTGCTGCTTTGATATTCTTAACCAGCAAACGGTTAAAATTTTGCAGATTCTTCCGAACCATCCCGTCTGGATGCTTTTTAGACCAGCCATACTCCAGACGTTCAATATACGGAAGGTTATTTGTCAGATAGTAAAGATCGCCCACTGCCACGCGCACTGTTTGGTCGACATCTGCGATTGCTTTGGCTTCGCCCGATCTCACACTATCTACGGAAACTTCCCCAGTCGCCCCGCGACCGATGGATGCTTGCCAATTACCACGGGCACGCCCGGTGTCTGCCGGAGTGTCCTTAATTATTGCCGTGCTTACTTCGAAAAGAGTCGCTCGGATTCCCTGATCGAGAGTCCGGTCGATCTTTTTTTCGATCTTCTTCCAGTCAGATTCCCAGCTCACACTATAGCCCTCCAACTGATTGTGACCGGGATCTGATACCAGTTATCTCTTCCAGAGAATGATCCGATACTGGTCGTTTCGATAATGCTTTGAGATACCGACGTTTTGGTTATTTTAACCGTAACGCCGTTATATGTGTACTCTGCGCCACGCGGAAAGTGCAGCGAGACCAGTCTGGCTTGCTCTTGAGCAGCGAATCGACGGTCTCCGCGACCAGCCATTACGCTGACTTGATAGAGTCCTTCGTAATCGTCTGCGCTAGTGTGAGCAATTCCCACCGCGTCTTTAATGTTCGGCAGAAATGACTCTTGCAGATAGAGAGTCCCTTCGACTGGGGTGTATTCCGCGTTCTCGTAAGCGATTGGCGGCACTCCGTCGGTCTGGATTTCTGCCAGACGAACCGAGAGAGCTGTATTGATGTCCTTCTCTGCTGCGCTCATATTCTAATCTGGCATATATACATGACGTTAGTCCCTGCCGGGTTGATTGGTGAGATTTGCATTACTCGCCAAGTCTTACCATTTACGCCGACTTTCCAGTTCGCTTTCGGCTCAGACGCCACATTACTGGCGAGAAGCTTTAGATCAGACGATAAAATAGTGTCGCCATTTATCTCGGCGTTCTTAAAGTTCGTCGCCACTCCGTATCCACTGACAGTAGATTGAGTCGCCGGCGTCGTTACAACGCCTGTCGCCGGGTTAATGACTTCGCCAGTTTCGTATGTGAACGTGATTGCCTGACCGTTATCCCGGAGCAATCGCGTCGCAGTAGATTCGAGAGCTGTATAATTAACGCCCATATCAGCCCCTAATGGTTCGGATATTGTTGCCGCCAGTGCTAGATGTGACCAGCTTGCGCATTGCGTTGCCGATGCTGCGAATAACCGTAGAGATAGAAGCGTTGTCCATATACTCGACTTCGAGTACGTCGACTTTCTCTTTCTTCACCGCTCGATCTACGGTTGAGAGCGGGTCGTTGCCCGCCATGATAGAGATGGCGATCGTAATCTGCGCATCTTTGACCAGTTCTGGTATCTGGCTTGAATTCGTGAGATAGCCGTCTATCAATAAATCAGAACGCGGAAACTGGAGCGGCTGAGTCTCGATAACCTTAATGCCGCGAAACGGCTGTTGCTCGAAATAGTCCATCGACAAAATAAGCAACTGCGACTCGTCACCGTAAGTACCAGAGATCGTGATATTACGGTCTGCGCAATACTGAGTGAACTCGGCAGTAGTCACGTAGCTGTTCGCGTTGGCGACGATTGAGCCGTCTTCGACGATGATAGTAGCCATTTAGCTCTCCGCTTTGGGCTTGCGAGTCTTCTTCGGCGCTGCCTTCGGCTTTGCCGCTGGCTTTTCACCGAATAGCGTCATTGTCTTGGGATCAAAATCAGACTCGTTGATGGTAACTGCTTCCCCATCCCGGTCGATCTTTACTGTTGGTAGTTCGTACATATTCCTCTCCGTGAATGATGCGGAGCGCCCGAAGACGCCCCGCGATCACCTTTAGCCGAGCAGGATACCGATGTGCTCTGGCTTGATGGCTGAGACGCCCCAAGCGAGTGCCACTTCGAAGTGAACCTGACGGTACTCCTTGTACATAGACACCTCAAACGTGATGCCTGAACGCGGATCAGTCATAAGCATTACGTCTTCAGCGAGATCGCCTTCAACTGGACGAGCCGGAGCGCGTGTTACGAGAACGATCGCGTCACGGTTGAACGCCATGTTCGCAGCGTAGCCGTTGCCGACTGTTACCGCTACGCCATCAGCGAGAGCAGCTTTCAGACCGGGAGCAGCGATAGTCACTGTGCCAGTAGCAAGCGCTTCTGATACGACGTACTTGTTAGCATCGCCAGCGAAAGTGATTGTATCACCCGCCAAGATAGTGCCAGTGCCGCCGTCGATTGCGATAGCTGTTGCGCCAACTGCGAAAGTACCGTTTGTGACGTAGTTCGCGCCAGTGCCCTTAGTGTGAGCATTGATCTGCGCAGACTCGCGGATATCCATGCCAGCAGTCGAAAGCATTACGCCCTGACGCAGCATTGAGTCGTTGCCCTGTACGTCGGTGCGGCTTTGCAGACCGAGCATAGAAGCGCCAGCAGCAGAACTTACAACGAGCTGGTTACCAGTCAACGGCGCACCGTTGTCTTTTAGCAGCTTGAGAGCGAAAGAAGCGTCGCTGAAATCGCCAGCAGTACCGAATGGAGTAGTGCCGGGAGTTCCGTATGCGTTAGACGCCTGAGCGTAAAGAGCAGTCAGATCAGCCTCAACTTCGTTTGTCAGAGTGCGCATCGCCTGAGCGAATTGGTTCTGGAGGATGCTGTTGTAGCCCGGACCAGTGTTCAGACCGCGCTGCTCTTCGCCATTGTAACGGATAGCCACGCCACGAGACTTAGCAATGCTTAGAGTCTTGTTAGTGATTATCTGGTCGCCAGTATCGGGAGCTTTCTGCGCTGGAGTAATGTCAGCAGCCGCAGATGATGGAGCAACTGCGCTACGGATTGTCTGACCTTTGGCCGCACGCTCTGCGTTTGCATCGAGTGTTACCGCTGGGATCATACCGACCAGTTCACGCGAAACGGTATCAAGCGCTTCGTATAGATCTGGAGTGAGATTAGTTAGAGTGTTAGCCATGATTTAATTACCTATTAGTCAGAGATGATGCCGCCGTCTTTAACGAACTGCATCTTTTTGGATGCCGCCAATTTATCAAAGTCGGCTCGATTAAGTGATTTCGTAGCCCCGCTACTTGCAGAACTCGTCGCGCCACCCCCGGTAGCCGATGAGCCGTCAACCAAAAACGGAAATTCTTTCGCTAGATGATCCATCAGTGCGGATGAGTCTACTTCCATCCCGCCCACTAAAAACTGAACCTTCTCGCCGTCGTGCCGAGCATACCGTGAAGCATAGTCGGCTAATACCTCCGCTCTTTTGGCGTCTGACTTCGCAAGTTGCGAGCCGATACCGCGTGCAGCGATATTGATGTCCTTCTGTTGTATCTTTGTCGTGAACTCTTGCAGCTCTGCGTCTTTCTCGGCGAGCTTCGCCTGAGCCTGTTCCCAGAGATTTTTGAACTCGCCCTTTTCTTGGGCTGTGTTCATCTCTTGCTGCTGTTTCTGCGACTCTAATTCTTTAGCACGTCGCTTCGCATCTTTCGCTTCGTCCATTAGCTGCTGGACTTTGCTTTTGAGTCCGCTGGTATCCTCCGGCTGGGGGATTCCTTCGACTCTCAAGATATATCGATCACCGTCCTGTTCGTAAAGAGATTGAACTGATTCGTCGAGATCGGTGAGATCGTCGACTGCGTATTGTAAGCCCATGCTGTACCCCGTACATTTTATGCTGCCCCGCAGCGTTGCGTGAATTATAGCACTATTCGCCAAAAGTGAACATATTTGCTAAAAATTGGCGAATATCGCTACTCTTTGCCTATTGCGCGGCATCTAGCACCCTAAGCTGCTCTAGTGATACCGGGTTATAGTTCAGATCGACGAACTGGTCGAGCTTGATCTTTCCAGAGCGGAATAGCTTGCCGCGCTCTTTGCCGAGCACCTGATCCTGAAACTCCGCTGGCTTATCTTTTAGCCATCCGCTATATGTGCGCTTTGCTGAAACTGGCCCATCCATACTGGCCCGGGTTCCTTCCAGTCCACCTTCTTGGAATCTGTCATCTAGCACCGAGACGCGAAAGCTTCGGCAGTTCCAGTGACGCGGAGTAAATGGCGGCTCGTCGAACCCGAGAATCTTGCCATCGAGAATAGCGCAGCCGATTGTCGTGCGACCATCTAGCACCGAAACGTACTCTTCGCCTTTCAGAATATCGTCGTTCGCCTGATTAACTGCCGAGCGAGCTTCCGATGAGATGTGATTGACGCTAGTGCGAACCAGCGTCTCGGCTTGTCGCTTGTGTCGATTGGTAACACTTACAATATCTCTCGTCAGCGATTGAACGGTCGAGCCTTCGACGACTCCGGTCTGGATAACCCGGCGAATCTCGTTTGCTTTATCCCCGGCGAATTGTCGAGCCGCCTGATCGAGCGTCAGATTCTGAACCGTGCTTCCCGCTTTGCCGCTGATTGCCAGCTGCATCGGTCGCTGTGTTACTAGCGCTCTGAGCTGCTCGGACGCCGGGAGCGTTACTGCCGCCGCTGCCGCTGTGTTCATCGTCCTGACCGCGAACTCCGCTTCATACTCTGCGAAATCCATTGTCTTGGCCGTTAGCTCGGCACTGAGCTTCGTTAGTCCTTCCTGCTGCAACTGAACGATTCGGTTTAGCTTGCGATTGAGCGTGCGACTTTCTGCCAGACTCTTCACGGTCTTGAGCTGGCGAAGAATCTCGGCCTGAGCATCGTCGAGATACTTGACCAGATCCTTCACCTGCCCGCCCGCGTAGCGCTGGACGTATATCTGGTGCTTTATCCCAGCATCCAGCAGATAGTCGTTAGCACTCATTTAGAGCGGCGACTCCTGAGTGATATCCGAGAGAATGTCTTCCGGCGTGCCTTCGGATTGTATCCACCCGGCATCGATGAGACGGCGCACGATGTCGATCTTCGGCATTACGCCCGCGTCGCTGCCCTGAATCATTGCCATAATCTCCTGCGGAGCAATGCTGTCCGCATAGAAGTCGTTATTCAGAGAGAATACGATGTCGGCTTCTGTTGGCGAGATGAACGCTCGGCAGTCATAGAGAACTGCGGTAAACGCTTCGTCGATATTACCGACCATCGTGTCGAGCATCGAGTTCTCGGAAGTCGCTTGGATGCGTGCTTCTTCTGCTGTCCGCTGCCCGGTCTTTGTGATGATCTTGGCTCCGATCTGAACCATCATCTGCTCTTTGTGGGTCATCTCAGTGCCGATCGCACTAGCTGGCCCCAGTTGTAGCAGTTCTGCTTTGCCGCCCTCAGAGAGTACCAGACCAGCGTTCTCGCCGACTGTAATGCCGCCCGGGTTCGCTGCTTGGAATGCTTCTGGACTCATATCAGTCGAGACGACCAGAGTACCGCCGCCGTGAACCGAGAGATTGTTCTCCTGATCCGCTGAGTTGCGGAAGTGCCCGATATTAACCCGGGCGATGTCGTACAGAATCGGTTCGTCGATGTCCGGCAGATTGTCCCGGCTTCCGATGAAATGGAACGGGATATAGTCAAACGGCTGACCGCTTGCGCCACGAATCACGATCTCGTCGGTTATTGCGTCGCCGTTCTCGTCGTAGAGCTGCTGCGTATACTGCTGATTCTCGTTGAGCCTGAGAACCCGGAAGCGATCTACATAGTCCCAAGTGAATTCGTCGTAATGAACTGGCGAGTTTTCTTTCAGCACTAGCATTCCGAGCTGGCGGCGTCCGTTTAGAACGTGAACGTGCCAGTTGATAATAGACTCGGCAGTGTAAGTCGCAATGTGCGGCTGTAGCCCCATTCTTCGAACCTGCTCGACCGTGAGATCTTCGTCGACCATCGGGTAATCAGCCAGCAGACCGAATCGCCCGGTCTCCATGATCTCGTCCGCAGCGAGCTTCGATACTTGCGTCAGTGACTGCCCAGCGCCGTCTGCGTTCTCCAGCATGAACTCCATGTCTGGCGGTAGCTCGATTCTCGGCGGCAGACGGAATATCGCGCCCTTCAATCCTTCCCGGGTTCGTCCGGTGTAGTTCGTGTATATCGCTTTCTCGATGCGATGATAATACTGGTCTTGCTCTTCGTGCGTGCGTCGCATGATGTAAAGCCGAGCATCTTCGAAGCTCAAACCTGTGGAAGCATTGCGAGTTAGCTTCCACTTGTCGACGTTCTTGTTGTACTCAGCATGAGTTTCTGAAACTGGCATATATTCACCTATACGCTGAAATTTATTGGGATGTGAGCAACTGGCTTCACAATTGGCATTTCGTACGCGATCGGATACGTCGCCGCATCGATTGCATGATCTAATCCTGAATTCTTGTCTGGCATTCCGTTCTTGTCGTATGCGAGCTGCTCGAACGACTCTGCCACGCCTGTACATTTTAGCGCATTTATGTATAGCAAACCATTTTCGAACGCTGCGTTCGTAGCCATCACCCGGTCTTTGATTGCCGGGTTCGACTTCTTCGCCCTGACCGAGAACCCTGCTTGCTCGATGAGCGCGATATCGGACGTGCTGGCGTTTACGGTCTTTCTGGCCCGGCCCGAAGCATCCGGGTATATCGTGACGTGATGGTCGGCGTAACGCTCCGAGATGATTCGAACCATATCTGGCGTGTCGTACATATCAATCAACTCGTCGACCGCGTGCCACTCTTCGCCCCGGCGCACATAGACGACGGCGCATTGCTGAGTGACGTTAAAGTCGCAGCCGATGAATAGCGGCTCGCCATCTTGGATTGATTCGGTAGAGTTGCAGTCGTGCCGAGAGTACCCGCAGTAGACCGTTCCCTGCGTCAGATTGACGAACTGGCCTTCGAGATACGCCGTGAGCAACTGATCCGGGTAGATGTCCCGCAGCGAGTCGATATAGCCGTCCGGGAGATGCGGGTTCGAATGCGTTGGCGCCTGAATGATCTCGTAACCCGGCTGCGGATCTTTCTTCCACGCCTCATAGACGAATCGGAATCCTTCTGGCGTTGTTGTGACGCCTATAGTGTTCGGCTTCCCTGCGGGCTTGGTTTGGCGGTTACGCGCTATCACTTGTCGCCAGACGTGAGCTGCGTTTGTCTTGCTCAGTGTATCCAGCTCGTCAATATCTGCATCCGCGTGTTCGTAACCCACTATTCGATTCGGGTTTTCCATCGAGCGGAATATGATCGAGCCGCAGCCCTGAATGGTGATCTGATTGATTGGCGTCTTTTGCAGCCGATACGGAAGCCCCATCGCCGTGAGTATCTCTTCGAATCTGGGCCATGCGATAACCCGGATCAGATCGTAAGTCGGCTCGTAAAAGCCGCGATTCGTGCCCGGGTTCGAAATCAGTCCGAAGATAGACCGCAGAATAGCCGCTTCGGTCTTACCAGCGCCGAATCCTGCGACGAGCGCCGGGAACCGAGCCTCAGAGACCATGTAGTTATATTGCGGCAGCGTCGGCCTAATTTGCGCCATCTGGCTTCACAATTTGCAGAGTGATATTGTGATTGCCCTGCTCTTGCTCCGTCTCGCGCCATCCTGCCTGTGTCTTCAGATAGAAGATCGCTGCCGACGTGTTACCGTCTTCGGCTTGCATGATGAGAGACTGGCCCATTCTGCTGATCGCTTTGGCCTTTCCTCTTTTATAGGCATCCAAAACTTCTGGCTGGCGACCTTCAATCTCTCTGAATGTCGTCTCTCCGACGTTCATGTAGTCGGCAAGTTGCTTCTTGGATAGCACTGCGGCCAGCGCTTCGACCTGTGCGATTTGAGTTTCATCGAATACGATGAGCGGACGACCACCGCCGTCGCCCTGATTTCCTTTCTTCATTTGCAGCCCCGCGCAATTGATAGCGACGCCCCAAGCATCGCACCCGCAGAGTATAGCACAATCAGAGCTTATAGAATAAATGCCCGCCGATAGCCTGAGTCAGCTCCCCGGAGTGCGACCAGTAAGGATTTACCGACTTCGCGTGATAATGAGTCGCCCCATGTGTTACCGGGACGAATTCACCGTTTAGCGCTTTGCTTGCTATCAGTAGAGCAGTTCGCCAAGATTCATGGTCTCTAACCGTCTCCGGCTTGCTGTCGCAATAGAACGTGAACTGACACTGGTGCTTGATCGGATGCCCGCCCCAGTATCGGCCCTGCTTAACGACCGAGCAGTGATCGTCCGGAAACCGAGAGTCCTGAACCCGGTTCTCGATGACCTCCGCGACCGCTATCAGCCCGGCGACTTGTTCTTCTCCCCGGGCCTCATAGTAAACAGCCATTGCGACGCATAAGATCGGACTAATCATTTTCAAACCCTACTTCGAGCCGCGCTCTAGTTAGCTGAATGCGGCGCTTCTTTGATACCCTGAACTGGCCCTTCCAGAGAACGATGTAGTAGATCGCCCGGTAAGTCTTGGCGCACCACTCGGCCTCCTCCAGAGCGTCTTCGAACTTATCGAATAAGATCATTTTTGCACTCGTAAGTGATCGAAAATATCTCATCTTCGACCTTTATTAGTTGCTCGGATAACCAGACTCGGCCGTTGAGATTGCACGTTGCCTCAGTCGGGAACTCTCTAGTTTCTACGCTAGTCTGCCCGGCGATTATTATTTTGAGAACTAGAATCCATTTCATATTTTCGCAAACTCCGTTTCGAAGTCAGCGATCAGCTTGCCGAGCGCTCTGAGTTCCGGCATCTGGACGTTAATGTCTGGCTCCCCGGGCGATTGATCTATGCCGAGATTATCGTCCCATAGACGCCATGCGAAATGCTCGTACTTGCAGAGAATGCGAGATGCGTTATCTATGAGCCGTTTGCGCAGTTTAAGTACCACTGGTGACTCTTGATAGTATTCGCGGTCGAAAGCGAGCAGATAGAGATCTTTGGCGATCTCAGTGTCTTCGTCGATTGCTTCATACAGATACGACGTATCGGAGTAATCTTCGATGAGCCGAACCGTATTGCGTAGAGCAGAGAGAGATGGGTCGAACTCGCCAAATTGAATGTATTGGTCGACGTTCGATTCGATGTGAGCCTCAATAGCTCGGTTGAGTTTTGCAGTGATTTCCATAATTTCCTCCCGGGAAAAATTTTAGTCTTCAAAATCGCAATTATCTGCGAGCCATTCCAGTCGATCAATTTCCATGTCTTTCGCGTCTTCGTCTTGCTCGTCTTGCCACCGATCCAGATCGGCGTCCAGTGAATCCCTTTCCATGCTTATCTCCTATACCAAAAGCAGTAGATTATTCTTGCGAGCATAATGTCTATGCTCGTCCGTATCTTCGAACATCTCGGAGTCGAATACCAGCTCTTTGCTGTCTTCGTTCTCGCGCAGAATGCCAACGATTCGAACCTTCTCGTGAACTGGGTTCTCTTCTGAGACTTTGTACAGAAACAGAGAATCGCTTACCAGCCATACGTTGCCGTCGTCGCCATTAAAGTATTCGATCGTCTTCTTCGATATAAGCGGCTCGAGATTCTGCCACTTAGTTATAAGCCCGATCGGCAATGCCATCGCATTCGGGATTGCCTCCTGTCGATGTGCTGCTTGAGAGAGATTCTTCGCCCGAAATATGGTTATCGCTTGCATTTGCGTCGCCCCTAATTATCCAGAGTTCATTCATTTTTGAGTTCAAAGTCTTGCAAGCGTCGCAGGATGATGCGCGAACTCGCAAGCCAATACCGCAGACCGAGCAGTTTCGGCCATTATTATTCCATTCCATTTTTCAGCCCTCACAATTAATGCCCTGATTATACGCGGGCCAGCCGAACTCGCCATTAGTCTCGGCGAATAAAGCGGTCATCGAGCAATAATCAGTTTCTTCGATGCTGGCTTCGTCTGCGTCCGTAGCGCCGACAATCAAAAGAGCCGTGAAGACCAAAAGAATCGCAGCGAGTGCGAGAGTGTTAGTAATGAGATCGCGTTCTGTCATGAGTGCCTCCCGGCGTTTTTGTTGGAATATTTATACCCCAAACAGAACACTTTTGTACAACTTTTTTCACACTTTCGTTCATTAAATTAAAACTTCTTATATTTCGAAGACTTAGCAGCGGCAATTTGCTGCGATTTTATCCAGTTTGCGACCTCCGGGACGATTTCTGCTCTTAAGTTTACCGATAAACCCTTCGGCCAGACTCCAAATCGCTTCTTGTACTTGTGCGATGCCCAGCCGTCCTTCCATCCTTTCTGGCGAGAGTGCCGGAGCAGATTCGAGTACCACATAGACTTCTCGGCTTTGCCCGGAGCCGCTGGCTTGTCGTCGATCCTGACCAGCATCGTGCTATCTGATTCGAGCCGCTCGGTGATTGTCAGCTCGTAGCCGCAAGCGCATCGAAGGCCCATCATAATTTTTTGGCATCGTGGGCACTCTCTGGTCGATCCGTCGGCTTTGTCTTTCTTCTTGAGCTGGTTCTTTTCTGCGAACTTGCGATCGCCATCATCGAGTTCTGAGACTTCCATCGTATGGGCGTAGCCGAACCTGCCGACGTTTCCGGCGTGATCGAGATAGATGGCATACGGCTTCGATTCGTGCAGCCTTTGGATTCTCCCGGCGCGTTGCTGGTAGGCGATAGCGGATTTCGATGGACTGCAATCGATCAAGCATCTGGTCTGCGGACTGTCGTATCCAACTCCGAGCAGCTTGGAGCAGCTTAGAATCTTGAACTCTCCGGCTTCGTGTCCCCGGTAGAGTTCTGCTCTAGTCTTCTCGTCGGTATAACCATCGATGTGCTGCGCTGATATACCAGCAGCCCGGAACATCTCGACCAGATACTTTGAGTGCTTGATTGATGGCGAGAATGCGATGGTCTGTGAGTTCTCTCCGTGTTCGAGCCAGTTGCGAATAATATCGCCAGTGAGATGCTGGTCTTCTTCTGTCGCCCGGGCGAGATCATTCGGATCGAAGTCGCTGCCGCCAGTCGCGAGAGCTTTCGCTTTGAGTCCCTTCGTGTCGATCTTTGCGCCTCCGTAGTAATGAACCGGGGCGAGATAACCCTGCTCTAATAGATCAGCAGCGGTACACGGAATGACTAGATCGTCCCAGAATTTTGCCAAACCCTTCGAGTATGGGGTCGCCGAGAGTCCCACGAACTTGACGTTAGAATAGCGATCCATTAACGCGGTTACCGTCTTCCACGGCGTATGTGCTTCGTCGACGATAGCGAAATCGAACTCTGGCGGGCGTCTGCGTCTGGCGATGGTCTGGATCGATGCGATCTGAATTTGCTTTCTCGGGTCTGTTCTCCAGTGATCGGCTTGAATCACTCCGAAGTCTAGCCCCATCGCTTCGAATGCGTCCATCGTTTGCTCGACGAGCTTCACGCGGTCTGCGAGAAAGATAACGCGACGACCAGACTCCGCTGCGCATTTCATCATATACGCTGCCGTGATCGTCTTGCCGAACGAGCAGCAAGCCGCCAGCATTACCCGGCGATTCCCGTGCTTGAATGACTCCCGGATCATTTCGATCGCTTTTACTTGATGGTCTCTCAGTTCCATAATCGCCTCCCGACGAACATTTTTGTTGGTTCTCTAAACGACGCCCACGCCCCGTCTTTTTCTCCCATAGAGACAGCAGCTATATCCTACTGCTAGTCCCTACGTTCGCCGAAGCGAATGGCCGTAGCCATGATACTCAATATCCCGATCCACAATGGTGAATCGACTCCCCGCTCAATTTCTTGAGCTGCGGCATTTGGATAAAATCTCTCACACTCTGCCGAGTTTAACTCTATGGGCGCGAGCCGTCAGACGGGAAGGACGGGCATCGCTTTATTTGAGTGCTTGATCGTCGCCTTTCGGCCGCTGTTTAAAGCCCCAGCTCGGCATATTCGAGAGTTTCGGTCTGAATTAATCGCACCGATCGGCAAATTACGCCGATTTGTAGTCAGATTCGCTATATATTGTGGGTTTTCTTGACTTGATACGCTATCAGTTGCGATAATTCCTGCATCGGAACCCGATGGGCTAACCTTGAGTAGCGTATCGGTCAGAGTCCATACAACTCGCCCGACTGGTCGTAGTATATCTCCACTGCGTTCCAAAAAGAAGCCCCAGACCTCCCGCTGGGGCTTTTTTTATCCCTTCTCGCTCAGACGCTTGAGCATCAGTTCGCGGTTCTGCTTTTCTTTGGCGAACTTAACTTTTTCGTTTCGAATATCGAACGACGCATCGTGCAGATTGAATTTCTCGGTAATCGCACCGGGTTCCATCTGGCGAATCTTACCGCCCCGGGCCAGATACTCGGCGATGTGCTTGTCGAGTATGCGTCGAATCTCGTCTTTTTCTTTTCTGTTGTCGATCAACTCGTCGTCTCCAAACATGGCGATCTCGCTTATTTCAGCTCGACTACGCGCTCCCGTAGAATGGCTTGCTCGAACGCTTTGCATTCAGCGCAATACCATCCGACACGATACGGCTGGTATGTGTTATCGGTCGAGCGATAATTGAATCCGATTACTTCACCCATCACATCGCCGCAGTTGCACGGCTTCTCTTTCAAATTATCGGAAAATTCGCTCATAAAGTTTAGCTCTTTTTGTAAATACTCGCTTTACCCGGTCGAGATACTCGGCATCGAATCGTCTTGGCGAGTTGTCTCGCTCTAATCTCTCGACTCGTTCCAGCCCGATACGCTCAATCAGCCCTGCCCGGTATCCTACCGCATTTCCGCTGAGATACCGATTACAATAAGCGAGCTGGCTGTGACAGTTGAATAAATTAAATTTAAGCCCGGGAGCCGATCCCCGGCTTCGGTAGTGTCCGGCGTCGACTGCGCCTCCGTGCTTTATATCGCCCTGAGAGCGCCCGCAGCAGATACACGGCTTTCCCCTGTCTCTCGCTCTTATATAGCGGTTAAAAGCCGCCTGAGCCTCTTTAACGCGGTCTGAGCGCGTCTTAAGAGTTGCTTTTGCCTCTCTGGCTTCTTTTTTGTGTGCTTTGCGCCTTATTTGTTGCGCAGCGTCACTTCGAGAGAACTCGATCAGATGTTCCATCGAGCAAAATGCTTTCAGACTACCAATCACCGCTGATTCGGCTTCGACCTTCTTTCGGCAGAGCGAGCAGCGTCTAGTCCGCATTTTTTAGACCGAGATGGTCTGCATACGGCTTGAGATACTTTCGCCAGAACTCTAGTTCGACGGCGATCAGCTCGTTATATGTCTCTTTTACCGCTTGGCGGTCGAGATTAGCCAGACCGATCTTCAACTGGTCTTCGGCTTTGTGTACTGGTTCTAATAAGTGAGCAGCCATAGTGCCTCCTAAAAGTCAGATAGCATCAGATCGAGCCGCTGCATATCAGTTAAATCTCTGATATACGCGAACTGAGCGTCAACTTTCTCTGTGTGTGATTCTGTTTTATCTCCAGCTTTTACCGAATGCCCGAGAGACGACCAAAATTCCGACTTGCTGGCAAATCCCAGCAGATAGATCTCATGGTCGGTAGCGTATGCGAAGACGTACATATCGCACTGCTGCCGCTCCTGCGACTTCGGGATTCTTACCATGTAATCCGGTCTCGGGACGCCGTGCGTCTTCTTGGTCTTCACGTCGATGCGATAGTCTCCGACCTTAAAGTCGAAATTCATCGAATCGTCTGCGCAGTATTCGAAGTCGATGTCCAGATCAGTAAGCCAGCGCCCGAACGCCATCTCTCCCAGCGTCCCGGTGATCTGCCCTTTGCCATCTTTGACGATGGTCGTCTGGTTGAACGGATGGCCCGTGTGCTTAATGTGGGCGTAATTGATCCAGTTATGTCGAATAATATATTTAACCATTTTTGCTCGGCCACTCCGGTATTTTGATTCCATGCGTTTGCGCCAGATGGCGAGAGATTGTTTCGTAGATCTTATTATACTCGCCGCGCTCCGGGTCTTTGGTAGACTCTTCGCCGACCATTATCCGCTGAATTGGTCGCCAGAGATGATCTTTCGCCGAGTTTACTGTCCACGGAATGTCGACGTTCGGCTTCAGCGTCTTTTTCATGTCCAGCCCGGCGTCGTTTAGCGTCTGCGCGACCTGCCCGAGCCAGAGATGGAGTGCGCTATTCTGTGCCATCGTTCGCGGCTTCGCGGTACTGTACTGAATAGCGATGTGACCGTGCTTCGCGTAGAGTTCTTCGATGTGCGCTATGAAGCGTTTTTTCGAGTCTTCGTCTTTAACCGTCCAGCCTTCCATATCAGTCTCCCATCTGATCCGCGTAATCTGTCCCAATCTGCCCGGGAATGTGAACCCGGCAGTCAATCTCTCGGTGCAAGCGTTTTGCCAAATTGAACGCAACTGCTTGACCAGTAAACGATCTGTCCGAGTCTGCGAATATGTGCAGCGTCGCCACTTGGCTCGGCGGCTCGAACTTCTCCAGCATTCCAGCGGTCGCAGCGGCCCAGCATGGAATCTTGAACTTGTGCATTACCGCCAGAGCTGTCTCGACGCCTTCGGCTATTCCCATCTCGGCATAGATATTCGTGAGACGTATTGCGCCGCCAGTTGTCGGTCTGCATGGCGGCATGATCTTCTTCGCAGACGGAACGAGCGCTTTCTGGCCGTTCGCTGTCAAATATGTGACGTGCATCGTTGCCGGGAGTCCGTTTCTGTCAGAAAACACACACACCATCGCCGGATGCTTACCGAGAGACTTGCCGCCGTCCCAGTATTCGAGACCGGGATGGAATCCGATCTTCTTGCAGTTCGCTAGACCGCGATTCCGCAGATACAGAGTCTTGGCGTTTATCTGTGATTCGTAATCGAGACCGCGACGGATAGATTCGAGCCGCGATTTATTCTTGGCGAGATCTGGTTCGACTGGCTTGCTCGGCTTTATGTCGCCGACCATTTCTTTGATTTCCTGCGCGACCGCTGACTTGCTCATTCCGGTAATCTCTGCCGCTAGATCCCAACCAGAGCCGTTGCCGCACTGATTGCAGAAGTATTTGCCGTCGCCATTGTGATTGGTGAATCTGAATCGATCCTTCCCGCCGCACATCGGGCAGGGCGCGTGCTTACCGTTTAGCAGCGCTTGATCGATGCCGAGCCTTGCGAGAATCTCTTGCCAGCGATTCCGCGAGAGCTGCATCAGATCATTCATGGTACAGATCCAAGAAGTCGGCGAGACTCATTTTAAAGACTGCCGCAATTTCGACGGCCCGGGACAACTTTATGTCTTCGCTTTTCTGCCAGCGAGAGACTTGCTGCGGAGCGACTCCGATCTCTTTTGCAATGTCAGAGATTCGCGTATGCGAGCTGGCTTGCGCTGCCCGGATCGCTTTGCCGAAATCGACCTTTTGTGACATAGTATTCTGGCTCATGTGTTACTTTCCCCGAAGTAAGAGTATTGCCCGGTGCAGTTATTAGCTTCTGCACCGGGCTTTTTTCATGCTAGAACGGTATATCGTCCCCGAATGTTTCGTTATTGTCGCTTTTTTGTTGCGGTTTTTCAACTGGAGCGTCTTTAGCTTTGAACTTCAGATCGAACGATGGCGATCTCTCATGGTCGTTTTTGTTACGGAACACGTTCACCCAGTAAGTCTTTCCGTCGATCTCGCAGTCGCCCTTTAGCACCATGTCTTTATCGTGACGCTGTTCGTGCTTCCAGAGACCGCCGCGCAGATTGTTATCGTATTCACTCATTTTTACTTTCCCTTTAGTTGGTTTACATTTTCGTTTATTGACTCGACTGCATCCGTCACTATCTCTTCGAGCGACTTGATGAACTCTTCGTCTCTTTTAACGCGAACTAGCAGCGGTTTAATGTTCTCGGCGTAACAGAGAAAATCGGCCCACTCTTTTTCAGCGATCCATAGCTGGCCCTGCACTTGAGCCAGATATTCCTGCGGCATCCTCTCCTTCTTTAAGAAGTCTCGCCAGTATTTCACCATCGTATGCGGCTGCGGGCACTTGATCTCCAGAATTCCTTCCGTGCCTTCGATGAGTCCGTCCGGGCTTGCTCCGGCTTCTATCGTGTCGTGCAGACAGAGACCGACTTCGATCACTTTGGCGTCGTACATGAATTCGTAATACTCTCGCGCCTTTGGCTCCGTATCTATCCCGTGCTGCATCGCAGCGGTCGTTGGAAAGAATTTCGACTGCCCGGTGAGCTTCTCAGCGACCAGTTCGTCGATATAAGCGTCAGCAGACGCCGAACGCTTCCCTGTGGGCGTGATTAGCCGACCAAATGAACTACCAGTCGGAATACCCCGGCGACTGGCGTACCAGCCCTCAGTGCGTTGTTCGTGTGGCAATATGCGCATCTTCTTCTCCCGTGTATTTGCTTTCGATGTGTTTGCAGATGTCGACGTAATAACTACGCTCGAACTCCGTCCAGTCTGCGGTGAAGTAAGTCGTGATTAAAGCGAGCCGTTTTATTCGATGCTCGATCTCGTCGTACTGCTCCAAATCTTCTTGAACTGCTTCGACGGCTTGATGGAAATGCTGATAGTCCGAGATGAATACCGCATAATTCTCCATATTTTCGTGCAGCTCTTCGACGCTGATCTCTAGCAGTTGAGCGATCTCGTCTGCGTATAGAATCTTTTCGTCGTCATTCATTTATCTTTGTCCTGATAGATCATTTCGACCGCGTTCTGCTTAATGTGCAGCTTCTGCAATGCGATCTCGGCGTGCGGCTGAGTCAGATCCGAGATTCTCTCGACGTTGAAGTATTTCAGAAACTCCTGCTCGTCCGCTTCGGTCGACGCCATTAGCTTGACGATCTCGGCGTGAGTCTCGTCGTTCATCTTCGGCGGGTTCAGTTCCTCCTTCATCTTCTCGGCAGCTTTGTCGGCTTCTGCGCTTGGTAGATCTTCGCCCGCGTAGATATAGTGACCGAGACCGAACATAGCGAGACAC
>OJEP01000196.1_pt1 | contig 28754 bp, 24 predicted proteins | sample 1593761 | NCBI WGS metagenome assembly OJEP01 (sample SAMN05416783, study PRJEB24817) | seawater metagenome | isolation source: Sea water | place: Canada:Atlantic | collected 2013-11
TCTACACCTCTCTATTCGTCGGCAGCGTCAGATGTGTATAAGAGACAGCTACTATTGTTTCTGGGGGAGTTTTTAAAGGTGAAGTCTTAAATAAGAGAAATGGAACTGAAGAATACTATTGGATGGATATAACCATTATGCCTTTTAAAGATTTAAATGGAAAAATAATTAGGTTTGTTGCTATTATGTTTGATATAACTGATCAATATAAACAAAAAGAAACCCTTTTAAATCAAGCTGATGAATTAGTGCTCGCTAATAAAGAACTTGCATTCCAATATAAAGAGAAAGAAAAAAGAGCAGATGAATTAGTGCTCGCTAACAAAGAACTGGCATTTCAAAACAAAGAGAAAGATAATAGAGCAGATGAATTAGTGCTCGCTAACAAAGAACTTGAATTTCAAAACAATGAGAAAGAAAAAAGGGCAGATGAATTAGCCATTGCTAACAAAGAACTTGCATTTCAAAATGAAGAAAAAGGAAAAAGAGCAGATGAGTTAGCTATTGCTAACAAAGAGCTTGCATTTCAAAATGAGGAAAAAGGAAAAAGAGCAGATGAATTAGCTATTGCTAAAAAAGAACTTATATTTCAAAAAGAGCTGGATAGTTATCGGTCTGAAGCAGAACGTGTAGCACTTGAATTAACACTATTGATTGACACAGCGAATGCTCCTATCTTTGGTATTGATAGTAAGGGATTAGTTAATGAATGGAACCAGACTTCTGAAAAAATTACTGGATTTAAAAAAAAGGAAGTATTCGGGAAAGAATTAGTGAAAACTTATATTACAGAAGATTATCAAAAATCGGTAAAAAAAGTATTGGATGATGCTTTACTGGGTAAAGAAACTGCCAACTATGAGTTTCCGCTATTTTCCAAAGACGGAGAGCGTGTAATGGTATTGTTAAACTCAAGCACACGTCGAGACGCTAATGGTAAAATTACAGGAGTTTTAGGAGTAGGACAAGATATTTCGGAAATGGATAAACTGAGAACAGTATCAGAATCTGTAGCAAAAGAGTTGAGACAATTTATTGAAACTGCCAACGCTCCTATTTTTGGCATCGATAGTAAAGGACTTGTGAATGAATGGAACCAAACCTCTGAAAAAATTACTGGGTTTAGAAAAGAAGATGTATTCGGAAAAAACCTTGTACAAACATACATTACTGAAGATTACCGAAAATCTGTAAAAAAAGTATTAGATGATGCTTTGCGTGGAAAGGAAACTGCCAACTATGAGTTTCCACTTTTTACTAAAAATGGAGAACGTGTTATGGTATTACTAAACTCAAGCTCACGTAGAGATGCTAATGGTAAAATTACAGGAGTTTTAGGAGTAGGACAAGATATTACAGAGCTAGTTGGATATCGTAATGAACTAGAAATAAAGGTAGAAGAAAGAACTGTAAAATTAAATCAAGCGCTAGAAAAGCAAAAAGAATTAAACGAACTAAAATCAAAATTTGTTTCAACCGCATCCCATGAGTTTAGAACTCCGTTATCTGCAATTAATTTTGCAGCAGGTTCTATTAAAAAATATTGGGGTAAAATGGAACCCGTTATGATAGAAAAAAAACTACATAAAATCGAGGATCAAGTTATGCACATGACAAAATTACTAGATGATGTTTTGGTTATTGGCCAGTCTGGTGCTGGGAAAATAAGAAACAACCCTTTAAACATGCCTCTTGGTAATTTTATTAACGAAATCATTGAGGAAGTTTATACTTCGCATGAAAAATCAAATAAAATAGTAGTAATTGATACTGAAAATATAAAGAATGAAACTATTTTCATTGATGAAAAATTAGGCCGAAATATTTTTATTAATCTAATTAGTAATGCTGTTAAATATTCAAAAAATAAAGAAAATGTTACTATTGAGTTCTCGTCTGAAAAAGACTTCACAATCATTGCAGTTACAGATTTTGGTATTGGCATTTCAAAATCAGAGCTTAAAACTATATTTACTCCTTTTTCACGTGGAGAAAATGTTGATTTAATTCAAGGAACAGGATTGGGTTTATCAATTGCAAAGGAAGCAATAGATACTATTGGTGGAGAAATAGTTGTAAGAAGCACACTTGGATACGGTGCGACTTTTAAAGTGAAAATTCCGAAAAACAAAAAAAATGTTTAAAATATTAATTGTAGAAGACACCTTAACAATAAGAGAAGAAATTCACGATATCCTAGTGATGGAAGGTTATACTGTTTTTGAGGCAGAAAATGGAAGTATTGGTTTTGAAATAGCCTTAAAGAAGCATCCAGATCTAATTATTTCAGACATACTTATGCCTAAACTGAATGGTTTTGAAATGTATAAAAAACTACAAAACAACAAAACAACAAAGTTAATTCCATTAATTTTTCTTTCAGCAAAAGCAGAAAAATCGGACATAAGAGCCGGTATGAATCTAGGAGCTGAAGATTATTTAACCAAACCCATAGACGTAGAAGATTTATTAAATACTGTTAAGATTAAAATTGATAAAAAAATATTATTAGCTCAAGAAATAATTGACAAAACAACAACAATCTCTGCAACTCTTCAGCAACAGAAAAAAGAGTTAGATAACTATGCGCAATTAATTTCACATGAGTTAAAGACTCCACTAAGAAATATTTCAGATGTGTTAATCTGGATCCGAGAAGAACTTGCGCATCCTATAAGCTCTGAAAATTCTATCAATAGTATTGAACTTCTAGAAAATAAAGTAGAAAGAATGGAGTTATTGTTGATAAAACTAGAGCAATATAAAAACATAAGTCCTAGTTCTTTTAAAAAAAATAAGATTAACCTTAATACTATTGCCAAAAAAGTAATAGCAAAATTACAAGTACCCTCTCATATAAAGGTTGAAATAAAAAATAAACTTCCTACTCTTTTTGCTGATGAAATTATGTTGGAAAAAGTATTTGAAATTCTAATTCAAAATGCTTTAGACCATATTGACAAAAAAAAGGGGCTTATTTTATTGGCGTGTGAAACAACAGAAGAGGATTATCTATTTTCAATTAAAGATAATGGTATTGGAATAAAAACAAAATATCATGAAAAAATATTTGAAATGTTCCAGACTATAGATTCGAATAATTCTACGGGAATTGGATTGAGTATTGTTAAGAAAATTATTTCATACTATAATGGAGAAGTAAAGGTAGAAAGCAAAACGAATAAAGAAACTATATTTTACTTTAGCCTGCCAAAAAAAGGAACAATGAAAGCTCTTTTAACCCCTGATTACTTGAAAAACAAGGATCACGATACTCTGTCTAATTAAGAATCAAATTAAAAGAATAAGTTTTACAGGTCTACTCTAAAATCTTAATAAAGTCTTCGAAAGCAACATAATAAGGTTGGTCTTTAAAAACCGGATTCTCTACACTCTCTGCATTGGCAATTCCTACACCAGCAAACCAAACTTTAGCATTTTGTTTTTTAGCATGGTTTTTAAAAGTTTCCATCCAAAGTACATCGTACTCATTAGGATTCTGCATATTACTAGATACTTTTACCAAAACAAAAATAGTCTGTTCTCCCTTTCTGAATAAAACAAATTGAGGATGCCTTTTTAACGTACTATTAATTGCCTGGAACTCATAGCCCATTTTTTCTAGCTTTTGGCCTACAATATTCATTGCTAGGTTGTGCAATTCTTGCGCCGTTAAAATCTGCATTATTTCTTCTTTTTCTTATTGTGTTTATTGTAATTCTTGTCTCCTTTAGTTTTTGGCTTCTTATACTTTATTGCAATCTCTCTTCTGTAAGAACCACCTCTGTTTACTTGACTGTTCTTTTCACTTTTCTCATGAAATGCCGGTCCAGGAACATATTCTAATGAAGTTCTATTTTTAGAAATACCTTGATCTTCTCTAGGGCGCTCATCTTCTGTTAACATGGTAGAAATTTCCACATCTTCAGGAATTTCTAAAACTGGAATTTCATAATTCATCAACCCTTCAATACCCTCTTTTGCTTCTCTCTCTTTTTCTGTAGAAAATAAAATTGTTTTTCCTGCTTTCTCTGCACGACCAGTTCTACCAATTCTGTGCATATAATTTTCAGGAAACTCTGGCGTATCAAAATTAATTACATGCGATACTTTATCAAAATCTAAACCACGCGCCATTACATCTGTAGCAAGTAAAATTCTATTTTTACCTTCGTCAAATTGTTTGATAGAACGTATTCTGTAATTCTGAGTTTTATTAGAATGTATTACACAAATCTCATCATTAAATCCTTCTTCTAAATGTCTAAACAATAAGTCTGCAGTTCTTTTAAAACCAACAAAAATTAAAACTTTATGAAAAGTTTCTCTATCATTTAAAAGTTTGTGTAATAGGTTAACTTTCGTGAAGAAGTTAGGAATATTATAAGAAACCTGTTCTATATTATCTAATGGAGTTCCACTAACCGCTACAGATATTTTTTCAGGATTTTTAAAAAAGTCGTATATTAAAGCATCTACATCTTCTGTCATAGTTGCAGAAAACAAAACGTTTTGCCTTCTTTCTGGAATCACATCAAAAATATTCATCAACTGAAAACGGAATCCTAAATCTAACATTACATCTACTTCATCAATTACCAATTTCTGAATAGACTTTAATTTTAAAGAATTACTCAACGCTAAATCGTATAAACGACCAGGTGTTGCAACAATAATATCTTGCCCTTGATGAATAGCTTGTCTTTGTGTATTAATATTTGCACCACCATACACACCTAAAACACGCGTATTAATATATTTAGACAATTGCTCTATTTGAGTAACCACCTGTATTACCAGCTCTCTAGTTGGTACTAAAACTAAAATTCTTGGATGAAGCTGCTTTGAATATGCCAAATCTCTAAGAATAGGTAACATATAGGCAAACGTTTTCCCTGTTCCTGTTTGCGCAATTCCCACAACATCTTTACCAGATCTTACTACAGAAAATGCTTGTTCTTGAATTGGTGTTGGTGTATCAAAACCTAAATCGTCAATTGCATATTGTAGTTGATTCGATAAATCTAAATCTTCAAAAGTCATCTTATAAAATTTTACGCAAAGGTACGTTTTATAAAATGTTTTACAACACGTCTTCAACGTAGTATTAATTCGTAATTTTGCTAAAATTATAAGAAAAATTAATGATTACAGATACGCACACACATTTATATTCTAGTCAATTTAAAGAGGATCAAAAAGAAATGATAAAACGCGCTAAAGACGCGGGCGTTTCTCGTTTTTTTATACCTGCAATAGATTCTTCATACACAGAAAATATGCTAAAATTAGAAGAAAATTTTCCTTTAGATGTGTATTTAATGATGGGCTTGCACCCTACTTCTGTAAAAGAAAATTATTTAGATGAATTAGCGCACGTAAAAGAATGGATTGATAAACGTAATTTTTACGCCATTGGCGAAATTGGAATCGATTTATATTGGGATAAAACTTTCCTAAAACAGCAGCAAGAAGCCTTTAGAACACAAATTAAATGGGCAAAAGAGAAAAAAACACCTATTGTAATTCATTGTAGAGATGCTTTTGATGAAATTTTTGAGATTTTAGAAGCTGAAAAAAGTGAGGATTTAAGAGGAATATTTCACTGTTTTACAGGAACTAAAGAGCAAGCATTGAAAGCAATTTCTTACAACATGAAATTAGGTATTGGCGGAGTTGTTACTTTTAAAAATGGTAAAATTGATAGGTTTCTAAATGAAATAGACATTGCACATCTTGTTTTAGAAACAGATGCACCCTATTTAGCGCCAGCACCATATCGAGGGAAAAGAAATGAAAGTGCCTACATTACTAATGTGGTAGATAAGCTAGTTGATATTTACGGATTATCGTTCAAAGAAATTTCAGAAATTACAACACAAAATTCTAAAGATGTTTTTAATATATAAAGAAAAACATAATAATTATATTACTTTTATTTATTAGCATAAATTCTAAAGCTCAAAATTATAGAAAGTATTGGGTAGATGGTAATTTGAAGTTTAATGAAAAATTATAAGGGTCCAGCTTAAATATTGGAATTGAAGATAAGTTTTTACAAAAAAAATAATTTGACTTTACAAACCACATATCTAAAAACACCACTAGGAATAGCAAAAATCACGGGAGATAAAAATGGAATTCAATCTATTTGTCTTTTAGATGAAGGCCAAGTTTCAGATGATTTAATGCAACTTTCAACTCCTTTCTGTTTACAAGAATGCGTTGTACAATTAGAAGAATATTTTAAAGGCAACAGAGATTCTTTTAATTTAACCGTAAACCCAAAAGGAACTGTTTTTCAAATAAAGGTATGGAAAACACTGTTAAAAATTAAATACGGAAAAACAAAAAGCTATTTAGAACAAAGTAAAGCTTTGGGAGATGTAAAAGCCATAAGAGCAGTGGCAACTGCAAATGGCAAAAACCCCTTATGGATTGTTATTCCATGCCATAGAGTTATTGGCTCTGATGGATCTTTAACAGGCTATGCTGGTGGTCTTTGGCGAAAGGAATGGCTACTAAATCATGAAAACCCTGTAAAACAGCAATCTTTATTTTAAAAGTATATAGATATTAAAAAAGCTATTTTTACGTTTGCTAGGTATAGATCATCAATGTTTAAAAAAATTCTTCTTTTTTTGCTTCTGTTTATTGGATTCTCAATCCAATCTCAAACAATTACTACAGATTTTAGATCGCGGAAAGTCTTTCTTAAAACAGATACTATAAAATTTGACAGCGTTGCTATCAATCCGCTAAATTTTAAAGTTTTAAACAAGTTACTAAAACCTATTGACCCCTCTAAATACAAAATAGACTTTAACAATGCTGCACTTATAATAGATGCTATAGCATATCCAGAAATCACCTTAGAGTATTTCAGATTCCCAAATTTTATAACCAAAACATATACACCATATGACCAAAATTTAATTCTACCCAATGGCACAAATACCGGTAAATTATATAGCTTAACTACCAACAAAAAAATGTCTGAAGTACAATTATTTGAAGGTTTAAACACAAAAGGGTTTATTTCTAGGGGACTTACGTCTGGTAACAATCAAAATGCAGTTACAAACGCTGCATTAGACTTAGAAATATCTGGTAAATTATCTGATAAAGTAACCTTAAAGGCTAATATTTGGGATACTAATATACCGATTCAAAAAAATGGATACTCACAAAATATTACAGATTTTGACCGTATTTTTATTGAAATATTTTCAGATGAATGGCGCGTAAAAGCGGGAGATTTATCTTTAAAAAATCAGGATAGTTACTTTACTCCTTTTACAAAACAAGCTTCTGGTTTAGCAATAGAAGCAAAAATAAATGATCATTTAAAAGTGAGTGCTTCTGGTGCAATTGTGCGCGGTAAGTTTAGTACGTTTACTATTGTTGGTAATGAGGGTAATCAGGGTCCGTATAAAATTGTAGGTGCAAATAATGAGCCAAATATTGTAATTATTGGTGGCAGTGAAAAAGTATACGTTAACGGAATTCAGATAAAAAAAGGTGGTAACAAAGACTTTACCATAGATTATAATTTAGGCGAAATAACATTTAATACTACCTACCCAATTACTAATGATATGAGAATCTGGATTGATTTTCAGTATTCAGATAGAAATTACACCCGTTTTATTACCTACGAATCTGCTACATATAAGACTGAAAAACTAAATATTAGCGGATTTTTCTACAATGAAAATGACGCAAAAAATCAGCCTTTACAACAAATTCTTTCCGATAACCAAAAAGAGATTTTAGCAGATGCTGGTAATAATACTGATTTAATGTTTGCTGAAAGCGCAGCAGTAACTGCTTTTGATGAAAATAAAATCTTGTATAAAAAAATTGAAAGTGGAGCAGTAGAAAACTTTGAATACTCAAAAGATCCTACTGAAGAATTATACTTTGTAACTTTTACAAATGTTGGTACAAATAACGGAGATTATGTGTTAGATAGTAGCACTGCAATTGGAAATATTTACAATTTTGTTGGTATTAATCAAGGAAATTATACTCCAATTACTCGGTTAATAGCACCTACAAAATCACAAGTTTTTGTTTTAAAATCTGACTATAACCCGAGTGAAAAAACAACGCTCTCATCTGAAGTTGCTATTAGTAATAATGATGCTAATTTATTCTCTTCTATAGGTGATACTGAAAATACGGCATTGGCCGCAAAAATTGGATGGCAACAAGTCTTAATTGATAGAAAATGGCAATTAACAAGTAATATTCGTCATGAATATGCACATAAAAATTTTAAAACATTACAACGGTGGGAACCTGTAGAGTTTAATAGAGATTGGAACTTACTAACCAACAATGCCACAAAAAACTATTTTCAATCAGAATTTAATCTTCAAAACAAAAAAAACGATTTTATTTTATACCGATACAATCACTTAAATTATGTAGCTACTTTTAACGGAAATAAGCATGAACTTCAATCTAAAATAAGGCATAAAAACACTACTTTTTTTATAGATGGAAGTTTCTTAACAAATACCTCAACGATAGAAGACAACTCCTTTTTAAGAGCAAAAGCTACCATAGAACATCATTTTAAGAAAAGTTGGGTAGGTGCATTTACCAATTTAGAGACCAATAGTAGAAAAAATACTAGTTCTAGAGACTTTATAAATACTAGTCATAGATTTAAAGAATTTGAAGCCTATTTTGGTATTGGAGATACCGCAAAGGTCTTTGCTAAAATTGGTTTTAATTACAGAAATAATGACAGTATAAAACTGAATGAATTTAAAGAAATTAACAACCGAAAATCATTCTATATAAACAGTAATTTAATTCAGAGTAAAAACACCAATTTAAGTGTTTATGCAAATTACAGGCTTACAGAAAATAATTTTTCTGAAGATGAGAAGTCTTTAAATTCGAGGTTGATTTTCAACCAAAAGTTATTTCATAATTTTGTGAATATAAATACATTATATGAAACTTCTTCTGGTAACGTTGCAAGACAAGAATATATTTATTTAAAAACAGCTCCTGGCTTAGGGTATTATACATGGATAGATTATAATAGTGATGGTGTTCAGGATTTTGATGAGTTTGAAGTTGCAGAATTTCAAGATCAGGCAAATTATTTACGCGTTCCAAAACCCAACTTGCGCTTTCTAGCTACAACAAGAGTTAAGTTTAGGCAAGCTATAAATTTTAATTTTAAGCAATGGAAAAATAAAAATGGATTTAAAAAAACACTTTCTCACTTTAACAATGAAAGTTTATTAAGTGTAGAAAACGAGCAATCTAGAATAGGAAACTCTTTTAATTTTAATCCTTTTAACTTTGATGAAAACAAGATGATTGGATTAAATCTTAGCTTAAGAAATAGTATTTATTTTAACAGAAATATTCAAAAGTACAGTACCTCTTATACCTTCGGAAAACAAAGAAACAAACAACAATATTTTATTGGAACGCAAGAAAATAATACCAAAACACATCAAGTAGAGTTTACACATAAATTTGCAACTTTTTGGTTGTTTAATCTAATGGGAAAAGTGTCTAAAAATGATTTACAGACCGAAAACTTTAACAATAGAAATTATATTATTAAAGGAAAAGAAATTCAGCCAAAAATCACTTTTTTACAAACACAAAATAAAAGATTTACTGCTTTTTATCATTACAAAAACAAAGCAAATAGTTTAGAGAATTTTGAAGCATTAAAACAACAGAAATTTGGAATAGAATATTATTACATAAGCGCAAAGCAAGATCAAATTACCGCAAATATAAATGTATTTTTAAATGATTTCAGCGGAGACACAAATACACCTGTTGCATACCAAATGTTAGAAGGCTTGCAAGCTGGTAAAAATTATACTTGGAATCTTTTATTTAATAGAAAACTAAACTCTTTTTTAAATTTAAACTTAAATTATTTGGGAAGAAAAAGTGAGAATTCTAAAATAATACATACAGGTAATATTCAACTAAGGGCTATATTTTAACATTTAATGGTATGCTTTTTGGTATATTTGTTTACCATAAAAAAATTATGAAAAAAATTACATTACTCCTATTACTAGCTTTTCTTACTTTACAGATTAATGCGCAAGAAAAAGAAGGCACTAAGGAAAGTAAATACCCACAAGATGTGGATAAAAAGTATGAGTTAAAAATTAATGCATTTAATTTAATTGCATTTGCTGCCATAGATATTTCTTTCGAAAGATTGATAGACGAAAAATCTTCTTATGGTGTTGCAGTATTCTATAACTTTTCTGATTATGCAGACAGTGATATTGCTTTTCCTAAAAAATTCTCTATTACGCCATACTATAGATGGTTTTTTTCTGAAAACAAATATGCTCGAGGTTTTTTTATAGAAGGTTTTGGAATGCTAAACACATACCAAGATAATTATAGTTATGACTTCAAAAGTAATTACGGCAAAATTGAAACTCAAACAAGTTTTGCGCTAGGTATTTCTGTTGGAGGTAAATTTGTAATAAAAGAAGGTTTTACCGCAGAAGTACTCGCAGGTGTAGGAAGGAATTTAATAAAAGGAGAAAGCCACGACGGCTATTATGATTACCAAAATGAGATCATTGGAAGGTTTGGTATTTCTTTAGGGTATAGATTTTAATTAATTTAGAAAAAAAATTAAAAGATGAAAAAGGTAGTATTTATATTTGGACTTTTAATAAGTTCTTTGGGGTTTTCTCAACAAGAACTAAAACTAGACATTGCCGATGCTTTGGTTATAAGAAGTTTAGAGTTTTCTTATGAAAAATACATTAGTGTTGAGAATTCTTTTGGAATTTCAGCATTGTTCAATTTAGCAGACCAAGAAACAGCTTTTAGATACAACGAGAATATGATGATTACGCCTTATTTTCGACATTACTTTAGTGCAGATGCACAATGGAATTTCTTTGGAGAAGGTTTTCTAGGAGTAAATTTTGGTAAAACAAATAGTAGTGGAAGTGATGTCTTACAGAATTATACAGATGCAGCTTTAGGTGTTGCTGTTGGAACAAAATACATTTCTAAAGGCGGCTTAATCATTGACGCTTATGCAGGTATAGGTAGAAATCTTTTTGGAACTGACTCTCCTGCTCTGGTTCCAAGAGCTGGTTTAAATGTTGGTTGGAGGTTTTAACCTTCCGCTGTTTATAAAACTAAAAAAAAGCCAGCATATGCTGGCTTTTTTTATATATAATACTTCTTATGATACCGCTAATTCTTTTCTAATAGGAAGATTTTGTATTAAATCTATATATAAGTTTATCTGTATTTTTAAATCTTTACGCTCATAAATAGCATCTAAAAAACCATGCTCCAAAACAAATTCAGATTTCTGAAAGCCTTCTGGTAAATCTTTACCTGTAGTATCTCTTACAACTCTTGGGCCGGCAAATGCAATTAATGCATTTGGTTCTGCAATATTAATATCTCCTAACATTGCATAAGAAGCTGTTGTACCCCCTGTTGTTGGATCTGTACACAAAGATATGTAAGGAATTTTAGCACCCGCTAATTGCGCTAATTTAGAGGATGTTTTCACCAATTGCATTAGAGAAAGTGAGGCCTCCATCATTCTTGCACCACCAGATTTAGAAACCATTAAAAACGGCATCTTATTCTTTATTGAATAGTCAATTGCCCTTGCAATCTTTTCTCCAACCACAGAGCCCATAGAACCACCAATAAAAGCAAAATCCATTGCAGCAATCACAATATCTTTTCCTAGAGATTTACCTACCGCAGTTCTAACGGCATCATTTAATTTTGTTTTTTCCTGTGCCGCTTTTAACCTGTCTGGATATTTTTTTGTGTCTTCAAAACTTAAAGGATCTTTAGAGGTAAGACCTTTATTTAATTCTTTAAATTTATTATCATCAAAAAATAACTCAAAATACTCTTTACTTCCTATTCTTACATGATAACCATCTTCTGGACTTACATATAAATTTCTTTTTAATTCCTCTGTATCTATAACTTTCCCGCTTGGCGTTTTATACCATAAGCCTTTTGGAGTGTCTTTTTTATCTTCCGTAGAAGTTTGAATTCCTTTATCTGTTCTTTTAAACCAAGCCATGTTATGTGTTTGTCTTAATGTATTATCTCTAAAATGAAACTATTTAGAAATAAAATATGAAATACAAATGTAAAAGATTTTTTGCAAAATCTACTTTCTTATTTGTTTGATTATTATTCCTTAAAATAATTGAATAAAATCTTCTATATAAAAAAAGCATTTTGATTATAAAACCAAAATGCTTTTGTAAAATATTAAAACAGAATACTATAAAGTATCTACGTTATTTAAATCTGCGAATGCTTGTTTTAAACGTGTTTTAAAAGTTTCTTCACCTTCACGTAACCATTTTCTTGGGTCGTAATATTTTTTATTAGGTTGGTCTGCTCCGTCAGGATTACCAATTTGAGTAGCTATATAATCAGCTTTTTCTTGCATATAATTTCTAATACCTTCGGTAAAAGCAAACTGCATATCTGTATCGATATTCATTTTTATTACTCCATACCCAATAGATTCTCTAATTTCTTCTACAGTAGAACCAGAACCACCATGAAAAACAAAATCGATGGTATTGTGAGGTACATTGTATTTTTTAGAAATATACTCCTGAGAATTTAATAAAATTTTTGGTGTTAATTTTACGTTTCCTGGCTTATAAACACCATGAACGTTACCAAATGCTGCTGCAATTGTAAATTGAGGAGAAACCTTTAATAACTCTTCATACGCATATGCAACTTCTTCTGGTTGTGTATATAATTTAGATACATCAACGTCAGAATTATCTACACCATCTTCTTCACCACCAGTTATTCCTAATTCAATCTCTAAAGTCATACCCATTTTACTCATACGAGCTAAATACGTTTTACAGATTTCTATATTTTCTTCTAAAGGCTCTTCAGACAAATCTATCATGTGAGAACTATATAAAGGGCTACCTGTTTCAGCAAAATGCTTTTCAGAAGCATCCAATAAACCATCTATCCACGGTAATAATTTTTTTGCAGCATGGTCTGTGTGTAAGATTACAGGTACACCATAAGCAAGCGCTAATTCATGCACATGTTTTGCACCAGCAATACCACCAGCAATAGCAGCTTTTTCACCTTCATTAGACAAACCTTTACCTGCATTAAATTGTGCGCCACCATTAGAAAACTGAATGATTACAGGAGCATTTAAATCTCTAGCAGTTTCTAAAACACCATTAATAGTGTTAGAACCAATTACATTCACTGCCGGTAATGCAAATCCTTTTTCTTTCGCTAGGTTAAAAATTGCTTGTACTTCTTTTCCTGTTGCAACTCCAGGTTTAATGTTGTGACTCATATTGTTATATTTTAATTTGTAATTCCTTAGTTTGCTCAAAAATACTAAAAATAGGCGCTTTTTAGTTTGAAGAATACAGAAAATAACGAAAACGTTATAGAGTTTTAGCTAATTTTACTAAAAAGGATAATTGATTCCTATATTATATTCTGCGCTTGCAAAATTGTAGTTTTTAAACCACTTATCATTCTTTAAGTAAGGCTCATACGTTTTAAAACCCATATCTAACCTTAGCACAAAAAAACTTAAATCATATCGCAGTCCAAAACCAGAGCCAATTGCAATATCTTCTAATGAAGACAAACTATCAAACTTAGCATCTTGGTCTATAAAATCAGATCCTGAAATATCCCAAATATTACCAGCATCCATGAACATAGCTCCTTTTAAACTACCCACTAAATCAAAACGATATTCTAGACTTGTTAAAAACTTAAAACTACCTACATTAAACTCTAAACCACTACTTCTACTTCCTGGACCTAATTCATAGGTCTTCCAGGCCCTAATATCATTAGAACCCCCTGCAAAATAACTCCTTGTAAAAGGAATATCTGAATTATCATAGGTGAAAATTCCTCCTAAAAAAGTTCTAACTCCAAATACTGAAGTTGCCCCAACATCCCAGAAACGCTTATATTCTAAATCAATTTTAAAATATTGTGCCAACGGAATCTTTAAGAGTGTCTTTTTATCATTCGAATTGTAACTTTTAGAAAACAAACCTAAAATATTTCCTGAATTAGAAACTCTTGCTTTAAAAAAAGAAAAATTATTATCTTTAAAGTCTATTTGGCTATTGTAGGTATAGGAGTATGTAAGCGTAGGAATTAAAAAATCTGAGGTAACAATATTATATCTATTCTGAATATTTAAAACCGTATTATAATCAGCAGAATTTGAAACTCTAAAGTCTGTATCTGCAGCAACTATTTTTATAAAATCTAAAGATTCTGAAGCCTGTAAGTCTAGATTTGTTGCTAATGGAAAATAAGAAGTATTATTTGCAGTATCATAAATCTCGGCAACATTATTTAGATTGGTGAATTCAGAACGATAAATATTAAAAAAACGATTTATATTCAAGTTCTGAATATACTGTGTATTAAAAATTTCTAATTGAATCGTTTTCTTTTTAGTGTATTCCCATTTATAATCTGACAAAAATGTAAATGTTTGTCTATCTAATCCTATATTTTTTTGTAGACTTAAACCTAAAGAGAATAATGTTCTTGGAGACATTCTTTTTGGCACTAACTTACTCAATCCAAAAGGAGCAATAAGTCGAGGTATCTCTACAGAGGCATCTCCTCCAATTTCCCAACCAGGACCATTATTCGAATTAAACCAAGAACCTAAAACAGATAATTTTAATAATTCCGCTCCTCTAAAAACATTTCTATCAATAAAAGAGAACTTAGCCGAAGTTCCAATATTCCTAATATTAGAATGCGTTAATTCTGTTTCAAAACCTGTTGTAAATTTTTCTATGGGAGTCAAAAATAAATCCATTTTCAATTCATCCCCTGAATTGTTAATAGGTGTAAACGAAATATTTGTAGTTTTAAAGTTTTTAAGTGATTTAAGGTGATTTCTAGTTAAATTTCTAAGCGTGTCTTTAAAAACATCTCCAGGATTAAAAAAGATAGACGTAGCTAAATACTTAGGATTGTACTTTAGTTTGTCATGCGATAAAAAGTGAATGCCTTTGTACAGTACAGAATGTTGCAGAGCTTCATCCTTTTTTGTGTGCGAATAATCTGTAACTACATTAATTTCTTTAATTCTATGTACTTTATAATCTTTCTTGATGTATTTTCCATCAACCTCTTCATAGCGATCTTTAGCAATTAAAAAATCTACATTTGTTTTATAATCTGCTCTGGTAGAATCTACATAAAAACCCAAAGCAGCGTCAGAAAAATGATAAACTCCACTATTCCTGAAGAGTTTTAACACATTACTAGCTTCTTGTCTAAAAATATTGTCGTTGTATTGGTCTCCACTTTTTAACAAAGAACGTATTCCAGCATCTTTATAAATAGAGTCTAAAACTGCAGACTCTATTTTCAACTTAATCGTATCTAGAATTGTTGGTTTTCCTCTACGTATCCGGTATTCTATTGTTGCTTTTTTCTTAATAGTATCTCTATTAATTTTAGAAATTGTTTGAGATTCAAAATACCCTTTAGTTTTATAATAAGCCTCTAAATTCTCTGAAGTTCTTTGTACTTTATTTTCACTTATAATTACTGGAGCATCAAAACTTAAAAACCATTTATTTAATTTAATTAATTCATTTGCATAAACAATACTCTGTTTTTCTGAAAAGATACTTTTAACAAATTTATATTTATTTGGGTGTTTATTAGCCCATTTTAGTGCTGTTTTTGGCTTATCATGATTTCCTAAATTATGAAAATATAAACCAATTGGAGCTCCAAGTAACTTTGGATTGGGCTTTTGAAGTATGAATTTTTCTAACTCGGCGCTCTTATCTCTTGCGCTATCTACAAAAATATAATTTTGCGAAAGCATATATTCATTCTCGGCAACATGTTTTGTAGAATTACAAGCAACAAAAAATAAAATAAGTAGAAAGTAAAAAGAAAGTTTTTTCATTACTTTAGCCATACATTTAACATCAAAAATAGTATTTTTCAACGGTTTATTTCCAATTAGACACAATTAATGAGTATCTCCAAAAATCAACTAAAATTAATAACAAGTTTATCGCAGAAAAAGTATAGACAAAAGCATAATTTATTTATTGCAGAAGGTGTAAAAGTGTTGAATGAATTATTAAATTCACCTTTTGAGATTGAAACATTATTTTGTACAGATGATTTTGAGACTACTATTTCTGAAAAAAAAGTTGTAAGAATTTCTGAAACTGAATTAAAAAAAGTGAGTACGCTCAAATCTCCTAACAAAGCTTTAGGTATTTTTAAAATTCCTAAAGAAAAAGCGGTGCAAAATTCTGGTTTAACAATTGCCTTAGATGCTATTAATGACCCTGGTAATCTAGGAACAATTATACGTTTATGCGATTGGTTTGGTGTTGCCCAAATTGTATGCTCTAAAGATACTGTAGATTGCTATAATCAAAAAGTGGTGCAGGCCTCTATGGGATCTTTAACTCGTGTTTCAATTCATTATACAGATTTAGAAAACTATATAACTAAAAGTAATTTAGATACCTTTATTGCAGATATGGATGGTGAAAATGTATATAAAACTAAATTACCAAAAGAAGGAATTCTGATAATGGGTAACGAGGCAAACGGAGTTTCAGAAGAAATTAAATCTTTACTTCAGTATAAAATATCAATTCCAAGATTTGGAGAAACGCAAGAAACTGAAAGTTTAAATGTTGCTACCGCGACTGCTATTTTATTAAGTGAATTTAAACGTAGTTATTAGATTTTAGTTGCTAACTTTTCGAGTTTAACTTAAAATTACCTACTCAAATGCAAAATTCAAGAAAACCCCCCTTGTGCCCATAAAATTTACAGGAGCCGTCCATCTGCTATTGAGGTCATTGTCATATTTAATTTCGTTATTCATTGCAAATACGCCACGAATTGATGGCGAGAATTTAAAATAATACAAGTAAAAATCTACACCTACTCCGATCTCATACATGAAATTATGAGTTTTCATCCTAAATTCTCCTGCAGAATTATCTTCTTGATTCTTTTCATTACTAGAGAAATTATAATCATAAGAAACCCCTCCTAAAATATAGGGTCTTATGTTCTTATATCTATTTGCGCTAAATTTAAACACAAAAGGAACATGCAAGTAAGTTGAACCTATTTCTCTTATACTATCTTGTGGTATTGAAGAATTTATTAAATGATTGAATACTATTTTTTTAGTATTACTTACCAAACCGGGTTCTAAACGTAAATTTAAATTTTTATGCAAACGTAAATCTGCAATTAAACCTACATTAAACCCACCATTTACGACTACTGTTACATTAGGTTTGTCGTAAAAACTGCCAGGAAAATCAGGATTAGGAATTTGTTTATCCGTAAAATTTAATTTAAAATCATTCTGATTTATTCCTAAGTAAAATCCGTAATGTATTAATTTTCTATCAAAAGTTGGTATATATTCTACACGTTCTGTTTGCGCAAAAAAAGCGGTAGCTGCTAATAGGAAAAATCCAATAATTAAGACTCTTTTACTCATGATTATTTACGTGCAGTATAAATTGTTGCAACTCCAAAAGTTACAGGCTTGTGTTCTGTAGTGTTAAACCCATTTTTTTGTAAAATATTGTTGAATGCTTCTCCAAAAGGAAAAGAGTTTGCAGATTCAGATAAGTAAGAATAAGCAACTTTATCTTTAGAAAATAATCTACCCACAATTGGTAAGAATAAATTTGTATAGATTTTATAGCCTTGTTTAAAAGGAAATTTTACAGGATTTGAAGTTTCGAGAATCACCAAAACTCCGGTAGGTTTTAAAACTCTTGCAATTTCTTTAATTCCTTTATCTAAATTCGCAAAGTTTCTAACACCGAAAGAAACTGTAATCGCATCAAAAGTATGGTCTTCAAAAGGCATTTCTTCAGAATCAGCAACAATCATTTCTATTTTATCAGAGAGGTTTGCTTTGGCTATTTTTTCTTTTCCAACATTTAACATTCCTGGAGAAATATCTAAACCTATAATTCTATCCGGTTTTAAATCGGCCATCATTAAAGCTAAATCTCCTGTTCCTGTAGCAATGTCTAAAATATGCTTCGAATTGTTCTCTCCAACAATCTTCACTACTTTTTTGCGCCACTTTATATCAATACCTAAAGAAATAACTCTATTTAAACCGTCATAATTGCCAGAAATAGCATCGAACATTTTTGCTACTTGCTCTTTTTTTCCTAATTCAGAATCTTTGTATGGTTTAATTATTTTTGACATATTATGTAGCTTTAGGCTATTCGCAAGTTGCTTTTCACCCCGTTTGTTATCCGTTAATAGCAACCACTTCATTAATCATGTTTGGCAGCATTTCTTTTAATAAATTTTCTATTCCATTTTTTAATGTTGCTGTAGAAGATGGACAACCACTGCAAGCACCCTGTAATACTACACTTACTACTTTATTTGCTTCATCATATGATCTAAAAGCAATATTACCTCCATCACTAGCAACTGCTGGTTTTATGTATTCATCTAGAATGTCTACAATCTGCGCAGAGATGCCTTCTAAAACTACTTTTGGTGCTGCTACATTATTTTCTGTAGCTATAGTTTCTTCTTTTGGCAACTCCTTAATAATTATTTTTCCATCCGCTAAATACTCACGAATAAATGTTCTTACCTCTCCGTAGACATCATTCCATTCTACCATATCGTATTTAGTAACGGAAATATAATTGTCTGAAATAAACACTTCTTTTACAAACGGAAAGTTAAAAATTGCTTGCGCTAAAGGTGATGATGCGTTTGCTTCATCTATATTTTTAAACTCAACATCTGTTTGGGTTAACGCTTTATTTACCCCAAACTTCATTACTGCAGGATTTGGCGTCACTTCAGCGTACACCTCAATAGCTTCTTTTTTTGAAGTTCTTTGCTCGTTTACAACTATATTTCCGTCACTTATATAAGCTTCTATCTGCTCTTTTACCTCTTCTTGTACGTCTAGCCATTCTAAAATATCAAAACGTTGAATAGCAATAAAATTAGCAGTAATAAATACTTTTTTTACAAATGGTAAATAAAATAATTCTTGAGCCAAAGGAGAGTTTTTAGCTTCATCTATATTGTTAAACTCATAACTACCGCCATTAATTAAAATAGCAGTACTATTAAATTTAAGGATGGTGTTATTCGTAGTTTCTTGTATGGTAATTTTAGTTTCTGACATGTTCTAAAAATTGAATTGCAAAATTAAGGGAAAAAAGATAGATAAGATTATTTTATGGAGATAAAATGATGACGCTACCTTAAATGATTTTTTTAATATCAAAGCTGGCAGCCTCTTAATTTTTAAGTTACTATGATCTACAAACTTATTGAAACTGTAGCTGTGAAAACCCTATTATCTATCGATAAATTTGCTGAGTTTACATTATAACCAGTATAAAAATTATAAGGTGCAGTTCTATTATTATTACTGTAAGCAAAATCTAATTTAAAATTCCCGAAATTATAACCTCCACCATATGAATACCCTGCTATATTATCCGAATCTAATGCTATCCTATCTGGGCTTTGTTCAAACTTATAACCTCCTCTTAAACTAAGTCTTTCAAAACGCCATTCTGAACCTATATTAAGGGCATATGTTTTTCTTAATTCATTTTGAAAAAATTGATTCTCATCTGAAAAATTTGCATTCGACAATTTCATGTTTCGATAATTTTTATTGACATAATCAATACTCAATAAGCCCTTTTTACCAAAAACAATAGCTGCACTCGCTGTTAATTTACTAGGAGTTTTTAATTTGTACATAAACCTTTGAGAAGGATAATAACCTCCAGATGTATTGTCATAAATTATAGAATTATTACTTACGACTATTTCTGTATCTCCCATAAAACCATTATTATTTACAATATTAGACTCTTCTAAAACCTCTGTAAATATAGTAGGTGTTTGGTATGAAAAACCAAATCTAAAATTTTGATGTGCTTTGTATATAAAACCCAAATTTAAAGAAACACCTGAACTGGTTATAAAGTTTTCTTGATACAAGTTTGCATCTAACGTATTTCCAGATCCATCATTATTAAACTCTACCAAAGTAGCACGCTGACTAAAGTTTAAGTCGTAAAAATTTAAACTAGCACCTAGATATAACTTCTTCTTATACACTGAAGAAAAAGCAATATTCATTTCACTTATCTCACCTGCATAATCATTAAAAAAACGCTGTTCTTCGGCTATGTTATAATTAATAATTGGTTCATTTTCATCTAAAGGAAAATTTGTAAAAGTTGCAATTCCACTGTTTCCTGCAACATTAAAGCTATTAGCTAAGTCTTTAGTTATTCTATAATTAAAGCCAAGTACAAAATTATTCCAATCAGATTTGTGAGCATTTTTAAAAACAAAAACTGCTCCAGCTTGAGATATATTTAAAAATTGATCTTGATTATTCGTGTTCGTGCCATAATAGTTTGAAATTATATTTGTTTGTCTAGAATTTAAAGAACCCGAAAAAGCACTATTATTAAAAACAGACAAACCTGCTGGATTTATATTAACTGCAGACATGTCTCCTCCCAATGCCCCGAAAGCGCTACTCATAGCAGTAAACCTAGCCGTACCATTTCCATCATCCTGGGAAAAAAGTAAAGCTAAATCTTGGTAACCTAAAGATTGACCATAAAACATTATAGTAACAGCGAAAAACGCTATTGTAGTTGTTATTTTTTTCATTTTAAGGTTTTCTAATTATTTAGGATATTAATTACCTCGCGATCTGCTTGAAGATGAGCTTCTAGTTGAACTACCTCTTGATGAAGATGAACTTCTACTAGAACTACTTCTTGATGAAGATGAACTTCTAGAAGGTGTGCTTCTTGAAGAACTTCTTCTCGTTGAAGATGAACTTCTGGATGGTGTACTTCTTCTCGTTGAAGTTGAAGTTCTATTTGGCACAGTTCTCTTAGTACTTCTTGTTGTTGAAGTTGCATTTCTATATGGAGCAGTTTTAACTGCTCTACTTCTTGTTAATGAAGTAGTAGATGTATTCATAGGATTTATAATTGAAGTAAATCTTTTACTAGAAATTACGCTTGTTGCTCTTCTTCTTGAAGAACTAAGCCTTGTAGTATTAACTTTTCTTCTAGAAACTGTAGAAAAATTTCTAGTTCTTATATTATCTCTAGAATAGAAATTATTATAAGTAGATCTTCTACCATATCTGCTATTGCTGTTATACCTATTGTTGTTATATGAATTTCCAAATCCGTTATTATAACCACCATACATACCCCATCCATATTCTAAGTTATTATGGTAAGAATACCAAAAAGGATTATTGCCCCAGTTATTAAATCCGTTATTCCAACCCCAACCATTGTTCCAGCCCATTCCATTGCTCCAACCCCATCTATTTCTATAACCCCAATTATTAAATCCCCTATTGTTCCATCCAAAATTATTCCATCCAAAATTATTGTTATTGTTATTGTTATTAATGTATACAACTACATCATTATTTTCATTGTTTCCCCAAGATGGATTTGTGTTATAGCTTAAGTCATCTTCTTCATAAGAATTATCTGGAGAGTTATACGAATCTACATCTGTAAAAATAGTTTCTTCCTCTAAGTCCTCAAGGCGCTCTAACTCATTTGTAAAGTAGTTTTTATTATAATTATTGTAAGTTTTTTCACCTACAATAATTACCTTTTTTTCTATATCAGTATTTGAATCGCCCTCATAAATACCATCCTTATTATAAGCACTTTGATAAGTACCACAAGAAAAAAGCAGCAAATTAACTAAAAGTATTAATATTAATTGATTTGAATTTCGAAATTGATATGACAGCTTCATAGACCTCATTTTTTAGTATGCATTAGTTTTTTATAAAAATTGTTACTTAAAAAAACTCAAACTTTAACCAGTCTCTAAGCTTTTTGTAGTAATTTTGTTTTGTTTTGTTGGTGTGTTAATACAAAATAATCTTTTAACACACATTTCACCTTAAAGGTAACAATTTTTGTGCCAAACTTTTAATTATGAGTAAACATTTAACGAAAAGAGCAGACGATTATTCTAAATGGTATAACGAGCTAGTTGTAAAAGCAGATTTAGCTGAAAACTCTGCGGTAAGAGGTTGTATGGTAATAAAACCTTACGGATATGCTATTTGGGAAAAAATGCAGGCAGAGTTGGATAGAATGTTTAAAGAGACAGGCCATGAAAACGCCTATTTTCCACTATTTGTTCCTAAAAGTTTGTTTGAAGCTGAAGAAAAAAATGCAGAGGGCTTTGCAAAAGAATGTGCAGTTGTAACGCATTACAGACTACAGAATGATCCTGACAAACCAGGTAAATTAAGAGTAGATCCTGAAGCAAAATTAGAAGAAGAGTTAGTAGTTAGACCAACTTCTGAAGCTATTATTTGGAATACATATAAGGGATGGGTTCAATCTTATAGAGACTTACCTTTATTAATAAATCAATGGGCAAATGTTGTACGTTGGGAAATGCGTACACGTCTATTTTTAAGAACTGCAGAATTTTTGTGGCAAGAAGGGCACACAGCACATGCAACGAAAGCAGAGGCAGTTAGTGAAGCACAACAGATGCAAGAAGTATATGCAACTTTTGCAGAAGATTTTATGGCAATGCCAGTAATAAAGGGATATAAGTCTGATAGCGAGCGTTTTGCTGGTGCAGAAGACACTTTAACTATTGAAGCTTTAATGCAAGATGGAAAGGCATTGCAAGCTGGGACAAGTCATTTTTTAGGACAAAATTTTGCAAAAGCATTTGATGTAAAATTTACGACTAAAGAAGGAAAGAAGGAACATGTTTGGGCGACCTCTTGGGGTGTTTCTACACGTTTGATTGGCGGCTTAATTATGACGCATTCAGATGATAATGGTTTAGTACTCCCTCCAAGATTAGCTCCAATTCAAGTTGTAATTGTGCCTATCTATAAAGGTGAAGAACAATTAGAAGCTATTTCTGAGAAAGTAGCTGTCTTTGTAAAAGAATTACGTAAAAAAGGTGTCTCTGTAAAGTTTGATGATAGAGATACTTACAGACCAGGTGCGAAATTTGCTGAATATGAATTAAAAGGAGTTCCTGTTAGAATTGCTATTGGAAAAAGAGACTTAGAAAATGGTACTGTAGAAATTGCCAGAAGAGATACTTTAGCAAAACAAACAGTTGCTCAAAATGATGTTGTAGATTTTGTAAGTAACCTTTTAGAAGAAATTCAAGACAACTTATTCCAAAAAGCAATAGATTTTAGAACAGAGCACACAACTTCTGTGTATAATTTTGAGGAATTTAAAACAGCTATAGCAAATAAAGGCGGCTTTGTTTCTGCTCATTGGGATGGAACAGAAGAAACCGAAAACAAGATTAAAGACCTAACAAAAGCAACCATTAGATGTATTCCTAATGACGCGAAAGAAGAAATTGGAACATGTGTATTTAGCGGAAAACCTTCCTCTAAAAGAGTGCTTTTTGCGAAGGCGTATTAAATTTAAAAAAAAATGCATTTTTTTTTCAAAAATTATTGCACAATTTAAAAAACGTTGTATATTTGCACCCGCAATTGAGGCATACTTAATTGTTCTGGTCCGTTCGTCTAGGGGTTAGGACGCATGGTTTTCATCCATGTAACACGGGTTCGATTCCCGTACGGACTACAAAAGTTTTAATAAAAAAACGAAACAAGAAATTATGGCAAATCACAAGTCAGCATTAAAGAGAATTAGAAGTAACGAAGCTAAAAGATTACGTAACAAGTATCAACACAAAACGGCTAGAAATGCTGTTAGAGATCTGCGTACATCAGAAGACAAGAAAGAAGCAGAAGGTAAGTTAAATACTGTAATTTCTATGTTAGATAAATTAGCTAAGAACAATATTATTCATAAGAATAAAGCAGCCAATTTAAAATCTCAATTGACAAAGCACGTATCTGCAATGTAAGATTTTACATTTTGGTAAAAACTAAGAACTCTGAATATTTATATTCAGAGTTTTTTATTGTTTATAATTTAAATGAGTATCCCTTACAGTAGCTAATTCAAAAGTCTTAGAGGTAACTTAAAAGTATTATAGAATAACGTAGAAATCAATTTTACAAGTATTAATTCTTAACACCCCCTACCAATCATAACCTTTATGTGCATCTAATCTTATAAAGATAAAGAGTAAGATCGTAAAACCCCAAAGAGATGACCCACCATAACTAAAGAACGGCAAAGGAATACCCACCGTTGGAAACAAACCTATCACCATTCCAATATTTACAATTACATGAAAAAACAGAATTGAAGCCAAACCATATCCATAGATTCTTCCAAATTTATTGGTATGTGTTTCTGCCAAATAAATAACCCGATACATCAATAACATAAATAATATAATAACTAAAGAACTTCCTAAGAAACCCCACTCTTCTCCAACAACACTAAATATGTAATCTGTGTGCTGTTCGGGTACAAAATCTCCTTGCGTTAAATCTCCTTTTAAAAATCCTTTTCCTGAGAGCCCTCCAGAACTAATTGTTAATTCAGATTGGTGTGAATTATAACCAATTCCCTGGCTATCTTGTTTTAGACCTAAAAGAATCTCAAAACGGTCTCTATGATGCTGTTTAAATATATTATTATATGTAAAGCCTGTCCCTATAATAAAAATAGTAATAATAGCATAGCCAGCTATTATTTTATACCAATTAAAACGAAGAAAGCGCTTTCCCCCTCTATAAATTGCATAGACTGTGAAAATTGTAAGTAATATAAGTAAACTTGATAAAACCAAGGTTACACCCAATAAAATCGTAAGTAAAAACATTACAATTAACAAAGTACCAAGAATAATATAATTTAAGGTCAAACCCTCTCTATGTAATACAAAGAAAAAAGCTACATAAATAAGAGCAGACCCTACATCTGGCTGCAGTGTAATCAAGAAAGCAGGTGTAAATATTACTATAAACGCCTTAATTTGATTCTTAATTAATTTAAAATTATACTGCCTATCACTTATTAGTTTCGCCACAGCTAAAGCCGTAAATGCTTTTACAAACTCTGAAGGCTGTAAACCTAATACCCCAAAATTATACCATGATGTTGCTCCATTTATTGTTTTGCCAAAAAAGAACAAGCCTACAAGAGATAAAAGAGAAACTAAATAAAATATGATTGAAAACTTTTCATAAAATTTAGCATTAAAAAAAAGAATAATAATAATTAACGGAATGGTTAAAAATATAAATATCAATTGTTTACCGTATTCAGTTGAAAAACTAAGTAATTCTATATCCTCATCAGTTTTTGAAGCTGAATAAATATTTAACCAGCCAAAACTGACTAAAATTACAAATAGCGTAACCAAAAGCCAATCGACCCCCGCAAAAATATTATTACCTTCTTGCCGCAATTGTTTCTATTTTAGGTATTAATTTATTGTATTCTTCCTGTAAACTAATATTTAACATACTTGTCTCCCTGTGCACTGTTGCTTCAGAAATCTCACCATTTAAATACTTCTCTATCATTAAACTTGTTATCGGAGCAGCGATTCTAGAACCATAACCTCCATTTTCTACAAAAATAGCAATCGCTATTTTAGGATTATCTTTTGGAGCAAAAGCAACTAAAATAGAATGATCTTCTAGCTTTATTCTTTTACCGTTTACTATAGTATAGTTTTCTGAAGTTCCAGTTTTACCACAAATTTCTATTCCTTTCACTTGACTCCATTTTCCTGTTCCTGTTTTAAAAACCTCATACATCGCATCTATTACTGGACTAAAATGTTTTTTATCAATAGTAGTTTGTTTTTTCTCTGTAAAAGTGGCGTTCTCTATTGGTCTTTTATCAACACCTTTTAAAATATGTGGTGTAAAGAAATAACCCTTATTTGCAATAGCAGCTGTAAAATTAGCCAATTGAATTGGTGTTGTTTGCACTTCTCCTTGCCCTATTGCATTTGATATATTTGTAGAAGCATTCCAAGAATATCGGTACATCTGATCGTAATACTTACCTGTAGGGATTAATCCAGGACTTCCCTGGGGTAAATCATATCCTAAATAATTTCCTAAACCAAAACTCTTTACATGAGCACTCCAATTATCTAACCCTTGAGATGGCTTGTTATTTTTTTCTACAATTCTCTTATAAGTATTTGCAAAATAGCTATTACAAGATTTAGAAATAGCTGTTTTTAATTGTATTGGCCTGCCGAAAATATCACAATGGCAACCCATAAACTCATTCTTTCTATTCCCGTATCTGTAGCCATTATAACAATAAAAAGAAGTTTGTTCAGATATTACCTCTTCTTGCAAGCCTATCAAAGCATTCATTATTTTAAATGGAGAACCAGGAGGATAGGAAGCTTTTAAACCTCTATCATAAGTTGGTTTCTCTAAACTTTTTGGGTCCATTAAAATAGCTGAATTTTCAGAACGCTTTCTACCAACTAACATATTAGGATCATAAGAAGGTGCCGTTACTAAAGCCAAAATTTCTCCAGTAGCGGGTTCTAAAGCTACAATACCTCCTCTTTTACCTACCATTAATTTCTGAGCGTATTGTTGTAATTTGATATCTAAAGTTAGGGTTAGATCTTTACCCCTTTCAGCTAAAGTATCTTGTTCTCCGTTCTTAAAAGAGCCAGTAATTTTGTTAAGATTATTTCTATTAAATAATTTTTTACCCTTAATCCCTCTTAAAAAATTTTCATATTGTTTTTCAATACCATCTTTACCTATTAATTCTCCTGCTTGATAATACGTGTTCTTTTTTGCTAACTGTTCATTAACCTCACCAATATAACCTAAAACATTTGCTGCTGCATTAATGGGGTACTTCCGTATTACTCTTTTTTGAATAAAAAAACCATCGTATTTGTGTAATTTTTCTTGCAGGAAAGCAAAATCTTCTTTTGCTAATTGTTTTAAAAAAACAGATGGAAGATATGAAGCATACCTGCTTGCCTTATTATACCTCTTAACAAAATCTTCAATATCTATTTTTAAAAGTTTACAGAATTCTAAAGTGTCTATCTGTTTTACTTTATTGGGCTGAATCATTACATCATAAGAAAGTTGATTGGCAACCAATAAAACTCCGTTTCTATCATAGATATAACCTCTCTCTGGGTAATCAAAAACTGTTTTTACAGCTTCATTATTTAAAGGGTCATAACTTTCACCTTTTACTATTTGAAGCTGAAATAAACGCCCTATAAATACAATGCCTACAATCGTAATTAGAAAGTATAATAAAAAACTTTTTTGCATTATTGCTTTTTAGAGAAAATATAAATTGATAAAAAATATAATATCAAAGTAAATGCACTTGAATAAAGTGTGTTTAAGATTACATGAGACATATTTTGAAAACTAAAGTTAGCAAAAGAAAATAACAAAAAATGATGTAGTACTGTTAAAGTTACAATATAATTGAATTTTTTTCCAAAAGACTCTAAATTTAATTTAAAAAAAGGGTAATCCACTTCAAATTTATTAAAGAAAACTCTGATAAAAAACAATCTCAAATATGAAATTGTTACTAATGAAAAAGCGTGAATTCCTCCTGAATCAGAAAAAAAATCGATACTTAAACCCAAAGCGAAAGAAAGTAACAAAAAAACAAATCTATTTTTCTTCAGTGGATACAAGAAAACAAAAGAAATATATAGATACGGATTTACATATCCTAAAAACAAAATATTATTCAATACAAAAACTTGTAAAAAAACCAAGAATACAAATAGCAATCCAAAATATACTGTTTTATTCATTTCCTGAAATTTCTAAACGTTTAATTTCTACTTTCTGTAAATTTTTAATAACATAAACAGGTCCAATTACAGACATATCATTAAATAATTTTACATTAATTACGTTGTCTACAGCATTGTCATTATTTATTTCAATTACTTTTCCTATTAAAATTCCTTCTGGAAAAATTGCAGACTTACCACCAGTTTCTATAGTATCTCCAATTTTAACAGGCGCCTGTCTTGGAATATCTATTAATTGCACTGTATTATAATCTAAACCATTCCACTGTAACGTGCCAAAATAGCCGTTTTTTAACCTTGCGTTTATCTTAGTGTTTTTATTTAAAATAGATTGAATTCTCCCATAATTAGGTGACAAATTATCTGTAAATCCAATAATCCCTTTACCGTTAACAACAGCCATTTCTTTACTTAAACCGGCAATTGTACCTTTATTAATAGTTAAAAAATTAAATGCTTTTGAATAACTATTATTGATGATTTTAGCACTTGTATAGGTGTATTTTTGATAATATTTTACGGTATCAATAACAATTGAATCCACTGTAAAAGAAGTATTTGTTTTTTGGTTTAGAAAGTTTCTTAAAAGTGTATTTTCTTCTATAAGTTGAGTATTTGTGGCTTTTAAACTAAAATAATCAGAAATATCAGAAACTCTGCTATACAAACCACCAGTTAAAGCGTTTGCAGAATTAATGTATTTACTGTTTTGAAAATTAAGATTGTTAAAAATAAGTATCAAGGCAATAAATTGCAGGAATAAAAAGAATAAAAAATATTTAAACTTTTGAAAAAAGTAAATAAGTTGTTGCATTTTTTAGAACTCCTAAAATATTATTTCATTAATACACTCTTGTATTTATCTAGTTCTTTTAAAGCAATTCCTGTTCCACGAACTACCGCTCTTAAAG
>OJEP01000202.1_pt1 | contig 28018 bp, 24 predicted proteins | sample 1593761 | NCBI WGS metagenome assembly OJEP01 (sample SAMN05416783, study PRJEB24817) | seawater metagenome | isolation source: Sea water | place: Canada:Atlantic | collected 2013-11
ACCTCTGACCTCTGCCTCCGGAGGGCAGCGCTCTATCCAGCTGAGCTACGGGTGCGTTGCTGACTATCTGAATTGTAGACCCATTACGCTTCTGGGTTAGTCGATACGATACCGCTATACTGTACGACGATTTTGATATGGATAAGGTTATCTGAGCGGGCGCCATGATATAGCGTCACTGTCCGTTAGTCTATTTTTCTGGCAGTCTCGCTCATCTGTAAAAAATGGACGGTATCTGGAAAATAATTCCTGCAGGGTATCGTTTAGTGATTTGTCTGTTCAAGGAGTGTTGTATCCGTGAGAGTTGGGTTACTTGTCAGTATTGTTGGATTGCTTGTTCTTGCCGGCTGCACCCAGGTGCAACCGCAGAGTGAGTCAGCGACTAGTGTGGGCGAAGATCAGCCCAAAGTGGATGCGACCTCTGTGGATCCGTTGTGCCCTGCCCCGCCCCCCTGTCCGGTTTGCAAGGTGCCGGCGGTGATGTGTCCCGAACCCAAAGTCGTTGAAAAGGTTGTGATCAAGACGGTGCCCGCCACTGCAGGTGAGTTGAACCTGCCGATTATTGGGGAAATCGAGAATGTCTTTGTTGACCCACCCGGTATCAAGCTGGAGGCTAGGGTTGATAGCGGGGCTGAAACCTCCTCCATTCATGCGGAGAATATCCAGATGATAGAGAGGGATGGCATTCGATTTGTCCGGTTTGTCATTCCCGATCCCAAAACAGGTGAACCTATCGGTCTGGAGCAAAAGCTGGCTCGCACAGTATTGATCAAACGAAAAGTTGGTGAACCGGAGCGTCGCTATGTAGTGAAGCTCTGGATAACCATGGGCGAGATTAAAGAGAATATCGAAGTAACCCTTTCCGATCGTGAAGACTTTGAGTTTTCTTTTCTGGTTGGCCGTAACCTGCTGACGGATACCGCCATTATCGACGTCAGTCGCAAACATACACTGAAGTAATTAGCCATGATGTCTTCCAAACTGCAAATTTCACTGGTGGCAGGTCTATTGATCGCTGTCGGTCTGGGATTAACGTTGTATAAAACGATTGAGCTGGACTTCCCCCTGTTGCCCGGTGAAAAGCAGGATGTCTGGACACTGGAGTCCAAGATCACCTTCAATCCGGGTGACGGCCCGGTGGAAATTGCTCTGGCACTGCCGGAAACCCAGGCGGGCTGGGTGATGCTCGACGAATATTTTGCCTCCTCGGGGTTCGGTTTTTCGGTGGAGGATGATGCGGGAAAGCGGCAGGCAAAGTGGACCCGCCAGTCCCAGGAGCACCCCACGACACTCTATTACAAGTTGCAGGTTTATCGTGCGGACACCTCAGGGCTGGGGGCCAGTCCGGTACCTTCGGTGATGCCTCCTGAGCTCAGCGCTGACCGGCGGACCGCCATGGAGCGCGTGGTATCCAGCTTGCGGGAACGCTCCTCCGGTCCGGTCAGCTTTACGGCACTACTGCTGCAGCAGCTGGCCCAGGGCGGGATGGATCAGGATGCAGCGTTTTTGTTTGATACCCGTGAGGCAACTGATCTGACCGTGGCCATGGATGTACTCTCTTTTGCCGGGATTCCCTCCCAGCGAGTGCGAGGGGTGTATCTGGAAGACGGTCGCCGCCGCCAGCAAATGTCGACGCTGTTGGAGGTGTTTGATAACGGTAGTTGGTATCTGTTCGATCCCGCTACAGCGAAGCCCGGTTTGCCCGATAACTTTTTTGTCTGGCAGCGGGGTGAGCGGTTCGTGCTCGATGTGATCGGCGGCACCAGCTCGCAGCTGGAATTTGCCATCGTTAAAAATACCCTGCCTGTCAAAACCGTGTTGTCCATGGAGCAACAGGCAGGGGACAAACTGATGCTGGATTTCTCGATTTATGCCCTACCGGTGGAGCAGCAGGGCATGTTCAAAGGTTTGTTACTGCTGCCCGTGGGTGCCCTTGTGGTGGTGCTGCTCAGGGTGATGGTGGGGATTCGCACATCGGGTACCTTCATGCCGATTCTTATTGCGCTGGCATTTATTCAAACTTCGCTAATTACCGGATTGGTGATCTTTCTGACTGTTGTGAGTGCCGGGCTGTGGATTCGCTCCTACCTCTCCCATCTCAATCTCTTGTTGGTGGCGAGGATCACCGCTGTGGTCATACTGGTGATCCTGATCATGGCCACTTTGAGCATCGTTACCTACAAGCTGGGCTTTGAACAGGCCCTCACCGTGACGTTCCTGCCGACGATCATTCTGTCCTGGACCATTGAGCGGATGTCGATTTTATGGGAAGAGGAGGGCGCACACGAAGTGTTGATTCAGGGTGGTGGCAGTCTGCTGGCGGCCATTCTCGCCTACCTGTTGATGACCATGGAGTTGGTGGCACACCTGACATTTAATTTCCCCGAGTTGATGATCAGTCTGCTGGGCGTGGTGCTGTTGTTGGGTAAATACACGGGTTACCGTCTGTCAGAGTTGTATCGTTTCCGCTATCTGAGGAAGGACTGGCAGTGAAATTCATTTCTCCAGGTGAATTGCGTCGGCTGGGCGTATTGGGTATGAACAGCCGCAACGTCGATTACATTGGTGCCGCCAATGAACGCCACCGGTTTCCGTTGGTGGATGACAAGCTGAAAACCAAACGCCTGGCCCAGGACCACGGTATGCGTGTGCCGAAACTATTTGGTGTCCTCTCCATTCAGCACGAAATACAGGATCTGGAAAAGATGCTTGAGGGGCTGGAGCGCTTTGTAATCAAGCCTGCTCAGGGTAGTGGTGGCAAGGGGATATTGGTGATTTGTGAGCGCCGAGCTCAGGAGTTCGTCAAGTCCTCCGGTACAGTGATTAATCTGCGCGATGTGAAGCGTCATACCTCCAACATCCTCAGCGGTCTCTACAGTCTTGGCGGGCGAACGGATGTGGCAATGATTGAAGACATGATTGTCTTTGATCCCCTGCTCAGTGATTTCAGCTACGAGGGGGTTCCGGATATCCGGGTGATCGTGTATCGGGGATTTCCAGTGATGGCGATGATGCGCTGTGCAACCCATGCCTCGGATGGTAAAGCGAATCTCCACCAGGGTGCCGTGGGCGTTGGGCTGGACATCGAAAGCGGTTTTAGTGTCTGTGCGGTTCAGAACAACGTCAGAGTCGATACGCACCCCGATACCGGTATTGGCTTTAAGCACCTGCAGTTGCCCCATTGGCAGGAAATTCTCAACCTGGCCTGTGGTTGTTACGAAATGACTGGCTTGGGTTATTTCGGTGCGGATATTGTGCTCGACAAGTACCGGGGGCCGATGATTCTCGAGCTCAACGCCAGACCGGGTCTGGCCATACAGATTGCCAATCAGGCCGGGTTGGCAAAACGCTTGCAAGCCATAGATCGGCTTGAGACTGTTGATCGGTCCATCGCTGAGCGGACGGAACTGGCGAGAACAATGTTCGCTCAGAAACCGGATCAGGTATAACCCTTTCCGGCTTTGAACTTTAACCCCAAACAACATTCACCCCGGAAGTTTATGCGTTATAATAACGCACTGAATCTGGTCGTTAATACGCAAAAATGGAGACGAAAATGAACCAATTGAAAAAGCTGAGTGTGTTTGGCGCTGCTTTGCTGCTGGTCGCCGGTATGGCCGGTTGCGGTTCTGAGGAGCAGGAAGTGCAGCTGACTGCCCAGCAAGAGAAGGACATGTCCGAGCGTCTCGCACCTGCCGGTGAAGTGGTTTTGGCGGGTAACGTACCTGAACCGACCAAAGTTGCCTCAGCTGGGCCTCGCTCCGGAGAAGATATTTACAACAGCAAGTGCGTTGCCTGTCACTCCAGTGGAGCAGGTGGTGCACCAAAAACCGGTGTGGCCAGTGACTGGTCGCCCCGTATTGATCAGGGTATGGATGTACTCTATGCCAATGCCATCAGCGGGATTCGCGGTATGCCGGCGAAAGGCCTGTGTATGGATTGCTCCGATGACGAGGTTAAAGCAGCTGTGGACTATATCCTGGAGAAGAGTAAATAATCGGCTCTTTTATGATAAAAACCGCGCTATTGGCGCGGTTTTTTTATGGCTGCGGGCTTTGTGCCCGAGTGCTAGTATCTCAAAGAACCTGTTTTGGTTCATTTTCATAACCTGAATGTCGAGTGCCATGCATACCTGTAGTGGTTTAATTCTGGCTGGAGGACTGTCAACGCGAATGGGCTCAGATAAGGCCTCTTTGCAGCGCAACCACCAGACGATGAAAGATTTTAATCAGGCGTTACTTTCTGAGCTTGGCCTTGATGTGGTCGTGGCGGGCGGTTCTTCAGGCATACCCGACCTGATTCCCAGGGCCGGCCCCCTGGCAGCTATCTATTCTGTCCTGCAAACCATACAGCCTTCTGAATTATTGGTCCTTCCTGTCGATATGCCACTGTTGACCACAACAGTGTTGGGGGTATTGTTGGAGGAGGGCGAGAAAGCTGGTGTACCTGTCTGTTATGAGGATTGTTATCTGCCGCTGTACCTGCCAGTCACACAGGCCCTGCGGGACTACCTCGATAAAGTTTTTACGGAGGGCTGCGATCAACCGCGTTCGTTGAAGCGGATGCTTACTGCACTGCATGGTCGACAATTGCCCATAGTGGATGCCAATGCGCTGCTTAATGCCAATACGCCCGAGGAGTGGCAGCGAGTGGTGAAGATGCTGGATAACCTCGATTGAGGGCTCAGAAGGCATGTCAATGTGGCTGTCTGCTGAGTGGCCGTGCTCTGTGATGGCCAAAACGTAACCGATACCCCGATAAGGTAATCAGCCAACGGCCTGGTGAACGTATTCCGGACTTGACCTGATGTCTTGATCGGGTACGCTCCAGATATCCCTATTAATTGGCTTTGTTTATGCCGCCCATGCCTGACAGCAAATCAACCGTATTGACCGACCGCTTTGGCCGGGTCGTCAACTATCTGCGCCTGTCGGTGACAGATCGTTGTGATTTTCGCTGTGTCTACTGCATGGCGGAGGACATGGTCTTCGTGCCTCGTCAGCAGTTGCTGACCCTGGAAGAACTGGCATTTGTTGGTCAGGCGTTTGTCGAACTGGGTGTAAGTCGTATCCGTATTACCGGTGGCGAACCGTTGGTGCGGCGCAATCTGATGTCACTGGTACACAGCCTGGGTAAATTGGCGGGGCTGAACGAATTGCTGCTGACCACTAACGGTGCAAGGCTTGAGTCGGTTGCGGGGGAATTAGTTGATGCCGGTGTCAAACGCATCAATGTCAGCCTCGACTCCCTGCAACCGCTGCGCTTTGCGGCGATTACCCGCACAGGTGAATTGCACCGTGTCCTGAGTGGTATTGCGGCCGCCCAGCGGGCCGGTATTGAGCGGGTCAAGATCAATACGGTGATCATGCGTGGCCAGAATGATGACGAAATTATAGCGCTGCTGGAGTTTGTCCTGGAACACGGCCTGGATATCAGCTTTATTGAGGAGATGCCCCTGGGGGTGACAAGCCGGTCTGATCGTCAGAGCGAACTCGTCAGCAGTCAGGAAATTCGAGCCAGGATCAGTAGCTTTTACCCTTTAATGGCCAGTGCAGAAACATCCCCCGGGCCATCACGATATTACCGAATACCCGGCAGCAACAGCCGGATCGGCTTTATTTCCCCTAACACGCACAATTTTTGTGAAAGTTGTAACCGTGTGCGAGTGACTTGTGAAGGGCAGTTGTTGTTGTGCCTCGGCAACGAGCACTCAGTGGATCTGCGGGCGGTGATTCGCTCTCACCCCGGCGATATGGATATCCTCAAAAAAGCCATTGTTGAGGCCATGGTCATCAAGCCGGAACGACACCATTTTTACGATCCGGATCGGCCACAGGTAGTGCGCTTCATGAATGCTACCGGTGGCTGAGAATTTTGGCGTGCCGCAATAATCACCGACAGTTGACAACGGAACCGATTGGTCCATAATTCGTCTATGAATCTGGGCAGACCAAGAGAATTTGATATTGATCGCACACTGGAATCCGCGACCCGGCAATTCTGGGCGGTGGGTTATGAGGCGACTTCTCTCCAGGACTTGCTGCGTGTCATGCACTTATCCAAAAGCAGTCTTTATCAGACCTTTGGCAACAAACAGCAGCTGTTTATTCAATGCCTGGACCATTACCGGCAAAGCATGGTTGTTCAATTGGAGGAAAAACTGGCTGCGAATAATTCCGCCAAGGGATTTCTCCGGGAATTTCTTGAAGACATTGTTGCAGAAGCTCAACAGAAAACCGGTCGCAAGGGCTGCCTGCTGGTTAATACCGCCAGTGAGCTTTGTCAGCGGATTCCCGAGGTGCAGCTGGCCGTAGCAGAGGGTGCCGGTGCAGTATTGAAAGTTTTTCGCCGCGCGATGGAACTTGCTGTGGAACAGGGAGACATTGCTTCGTCTGCCTCCCTTGAGAGCCTGGTGAATTTCTATTTTTCCGGGGCAAGTGGTCTGCGGACCATGGTCAAAGCCGGTGTCGACAAACATGACCTAGAACCCGTGGTGGCATTGATCATGGATACCATCAAATAATTTTTTGCCGATTAAAGGACCAATAGGTCCTTAATGGCTTTCGTAAAAAAACCTGTGAAAAGCATCGGTGGCTCACTTGGGTTGTTATAAAGGCCATTTTTCGAGGGGGGCTATCAATAGCTGTATTTTTGAGTAACTGGCAAATAAACGTAAAAATTTTTGCCCTATTTTGAACCGTAAAGTCCATATCAGGAGTAAATACCATGAAATCTGAATACAAAATGTCACAACCGGCAGTGGAGCTGAATTCAGCGTCAGAGGAAATAAAAAATATTTTAACCGAACAAAAAAATAACTTTGGTTTTCTTCCCAACATGTACGCCACGATGGCCAATGCGCCTTCCATGCTGAAGATGTACCTGGATGGTTATCAGTTATTCCGGCAGGAAGCCACCTTTTCGCCAGCAGAACAGGAAGTGGTTTTTCTGACCATAAGCCGTGAAAACGGTTGCGACTACTGCATGGGTGCACACAGCATGATTGCGGACAAAATGTCGGGGGTTCCCGCTGACGTGACGGAGTCCATACGCAACAACGCACCAATTGATGACCCGAAATTGCAGGTATTGCACGACTTTGTGGTCACCATGTTGAACAAACGGGGTGCTCCTTCACGTGCAGAAGTGGAGTGTTTTCTGGCCGCAGGTTATACCGAACAGCAAGTGCTGGAATTGATTGTGGCGATAGCGGTGAAAACGCTGAGCAACTACAGCAATCACCTGTTTCATACTGAGCTGGATGAGGTCTTTGCCGACTATCGTTGGGTAGGATAAGCCTGTGTAGCTGGCAGAGGAGACTCTCTCCTCTGCCTTGCCCTCCCTTGTTGTCAACGCTATCTGGCACAATCTCGGGGAGGAAAGAGCCCACAATAGGCACAAGCTAAGAGTCAAGTTTAATAGGCTGAACGCCAATAAACCTCTCGGAAGTTAACTTACATCGAAATTAAATACCGGCCTTTAAAAATGACAACACCATGAATTGTTGTGTCCTTATTAAGCTCAAAAATTCTGTTTGGCCAGTCGTGGTTTAACGCCATCAGGTATAAATGACCACTGTCCTGGATGAGTTGTCTGCACTTGAACCGCTTGTCCGATGGGTCAAAAAAAATGACAAAGTTGCCTGGTTCGGCGTCTACAGCTGGATCTACAAAGAGTATTTCCCCCTCGTAAAGCGCCGGCTCCATACTGCAGCTATCCATAGATAGAACAAAAGATTGTTCGCTACAGGGGCAAGGGCATGGTAGACGATCTGCGTCAGGGTGACCGTGTTCTTGCCGTGATGGGGCGAGGTTTTCCCATGAAAATAAGGGTAAAAATCTTAGTTGGAAGTCCTCGTATGCGGTTTGCTTTCTATGGTTAATCGCGTGAAACGTATGAGGTTCATCCATCCATCCCATGGGTTTGTTCATACCCTTTTCGAGTTTCTCCGCCAAATTGATTCCTACCTGCCTGGGCGTGCCATTCTGGGTCGGCGTTTGGTTTCGAATTTGACTTAGGTAGGAGCTGTTTGTACCGGTTAGCCTGGCGAGCGTGACCGCTGATCCAGCTTCTGAAATCAGGGCTTCTAGGTTCTGCCGTCGGATATATGGCAGCTTTCTATTTCTGGGTGTTGTCGACATGACTTTGCTGCTGAGTGTGCTGATACATGTTTTTTTAGTTGTTGGCAATTCTAGCAGTGTTTGGGCAGTGCTTGGGCGGCAGTTTAGCATTCTGATAAACAAATTGTGCTAAAACAATATTGAATTGGTTTGCACTTAAAGCTAATGTTGTTGAGCATGGAGCTAAAGGTAGTGTTGCGCATGGAGCTAAGTGAGTTCTTGAAGAGAGCCAGTAAAAGGGAGAGGGCTGAATTGGCGGAGGTATGTAACAACTCAGTTTCATACCTTTATCAGCTGGCAGGGAAGCATCGTTTTGCCAGCGCTTTGTTAGCAATAAAAATAGAAATAGTGTCTGGGCGAATAGCAAAAAAATCTGATGGAAGGCTTGATCTGGTTCCCAGGGAAAGCCTTGTCAGGTATCCGGAAATATTTATGGATATAAATAAAATAATTTCAGAAGTGTTTTAAAAATAATAATTTATCAATTATAAGGATATTGTAAATATGATTATTTTAAATAATAAAAAATTATCTATTAATTTTATTCTAATATGCTTTTTTGTTCATTTTCCGCTAATTGCCTTTTCTGATGAAGGTATCAATCCATCATGGAATATATCCGGGTGGATTAATGAGAGCATATCTTATTACGATGATGGTGAAGGTAGTGATGCGGTTCAGATCTCCGATAATGGTACTACGTTAGGTAGTCGGATTACCTTTTCTGGCTCGGCAACTCTGCCGGGAGAATTGAATGCGGGTTTTGATGTAACTATCGAACCCTTCTCCGGTAATCCAAACTTTCTGGATGGCATTGAAAGTGGCCAGATTACACCGCTTGTCTTTTCCAACCAGGATAATCTGGATTCTTTTAATGGTGGTGATATCGGATTGCTTGGAAGCAGTATTTTCATTGGAGGTAGCTGGGGCAAGGTTACCATTGGTTTGCAGAGCATGCCGACAGATAACATAGGTGTGTTGGGTGATCCCTCAATGACTATTTGGTCAGGTGTCGGAGCCTTGTTTCGTGGCTCCGGTTTTTTTATCCGCGGCGCGGAGGGTGCTGGCCTGTTAGAAGGCGGAGCAACTTGGGGTAGCTTTGCTCAATGCATGACGCTAAATGGCTTGGGTATTGGAATCGACTGTAATGGGGTTTACCGCAATGGTGTTCGGTATGACCTTCCAGCTTTTGGTCCCGTTAGTATTGCCGTCGGTTATGCAAACGATGACATCTATGACATTGCTGCTAAATACAGTGACAAAGTTGGTGATATGGAGCTGAGGTTTCATGTCGGTTATGCCTATAACGCCGATGGCGGTGCAAATGTTGCTGAGCGAACAGTAACCACAGTTGCTGGTGTAGATACCGGGATGACGGCCGGTGGAGATCCTGTTTTGGTAGATGTTACTTCTGTGTCATTGGGTGATACAGAAACAGAAATGCTGACCATGCAGATGGGTTTGATGGATACAGCAACAGGCTTGTTTGGTTCATTTACCTGGCAGCATGAAGAGGCCAGTGGTGATGTCTCTGAGTTCGCAGAGGATGAGAATAATGCCTATTACACCAAGCTGGGCATCCGTAAGCGTTGGAACAAGCTGGGTGATACGGCCTTTTATGCCGAGTATGGACAATATGATGATCAATACAGTGCACTGCTTGGAGAGCAAGGTGTGACAGGTTCTAAATTGACTCGTACCGGTATGGCGTTAGAGCAATATTTCGGTAGCAAGATGATTGTGTATATGAAATATGAGCAGCTGGATGTCGATGTTGAGGGAACCGATGCTGTAGAAGAAATCTATGACGATGTCGATGAGCTTAATCTGTTTTCAATGGGCGTCACTTACTTCTTCTAAGCCCCATGCGGACCTCGTCAATAAAAATAATCCTATACAAGGAAGGGAGTTAAACAAATGAATATTTCTCGTGTTAAAAAGACCAGGAAGCTGGCCACGGTTTGTGTGATGGGTACATTGCTGTCCATGACGCTATCCACAGTAACAGTAGCGGCCGACCATGCCAGAAATATAACTGACAAAGAAATTAACGAAACATCCAATACAGCCGATTGGCTTGCCTATGGGCGGACACACTCGGAACAGAGGTTTAGTCCGCTTAAAGATATCAACGTAAAGAATGTCGGCAAACTCAAACCGGAATGGTACTTTGACATTCCGGACAAAACCGACATGACGAGTACACCGTTGGTTGTTGACGGTGTTATGTACCATATAGGCCACTTAAACGTTGTTCGAGCGATTGATGCTCGCACAGGTAAGAAGCTCTGGGAATACGACCCTAAAGTTGCTAAAGAGGTACTAGACAACAGTATGCGTCGTGTGTTTTGGGGCAACAGTCGAGGTCTTTCAACCTATGGTGACAAGCTCTATATCGCTACTTGGGATGGTCGTATTGTGGCCATCACGAGAAAAGATGGTAGAGAAGTTTGGCAAACCAGAACCTTCCCCATAGATTCACAATTGAACATTACCGGCCATGTCAAAGCATTTGACGGCAAGTTGTTTGTTGGCAATGGCGGCACGGAACTGGGTCCCACGCGTGGTTTTGTAACGGCTTATGATACTGAGACCGGTGAGAAGCTCTGGCGCTGGTACCTTGTTCCTGGTAACCCTGCTGACGGGTTTGAAAACGAAGCGATGGAAATGGCGGCTAAAACCTGGACCGGGAAATGGTGGGAGCATGGTGGTGGTGGTAACGCCTGGCACGCATGGACATATGATGAGGAATTTGACCAAATCATATTTGGTACCGGTAATGGATCTCCCTGGAATAGAAAAATTCGTAGCCCTGAAGGCGGTGACAACCTGTTTCTGAGTTCTGTTGTGGCGCTTGATGCTGACACTGGTAAGTATAAGTGGCATGTCCAGACATGCCCCCGGCGATACTTGGGATTATAACTCGAATATGGATATCGTTCTTGCCGATCTTAATATTGATGGTAAAGATGTAAAGGCTGCGATACATGCACCCAAAAATGGGTTCTTCTATGTGATCGATCGTACCAATGGCAAGGTTTTGTCTGCTGAAAAGTACGTGGAAGCCAATTGGTCAACAAAATTCGATCTCGAAAAGCAGCGGCACGTGATACCAGAAAGCTCTTATTACCCTGATGGAAAGAAAAATATCTACCCATCTTTCTGGGGTGGGCATAACTGGCACGCCATGTCCTTCAATCCAGAATTGGGATTGGCCTTTATCCCGTCTATGCATTTATCAGTGGATTTCACAGATGCGGGTAAGGATACAGATACGAGCTTTCGGGCCACTAAATTTAGGTTTGGGCTTGGTGTCGGAGCTGCTCTGAAGACCATGCCGGGTAAGCCTCTTGGATCGCTTCAGGCCTGGGACCCGGTGACCCAGAAGCGTGTCTGGGAAGTAGAACAGCCATTTGCTTGGGCTGGCGGCACACTGACTACGGCCGGTAACCTTGTCTTTCAGGGGCTGCCAGACGGTAAGTTTAAGGCCTACGATGCCCGCAATGGTGAAGTGGTTTGGGCGTATGACGCCGGTCTGGGTATCTCCTCACCACCGATCACCTATAAGCTCGATGGAAAACAAATGGTTGCCATCATGATCGGTCCTGGTGGTGGGTATACCTCCAACTTTCAGGGTTCTGGTGACGTGGGTTTTGAAGGCCATGGTTGGAAGTATGGACTTCATCAGCGCCGCATGATTGCGTTTTCGCTGGACGGTAAGGTTGATGTTCCAAAACAGCCTGCTCCTGAAATTGCCAAGCCGATCGTTGATATGAAATTCAAAGTTGATGAGGAAAAAGCCGCTGCTGGTGCTGGCGTGTATGCCCTCGACCTTTGTATTAGTTGTCATGGTGCTGGTGCCGTTTCGGGTGGTGTTAAAGGGCCAGATCTCCGTGCTTCTGCCATCCCTCTGGACAAGAAAGCGTTCGAATCGGTTGTTCGCGATGGCACTCTTCTCGTAAACGGTATGCCTAGGTTCCACACCCTCAGTGATGAGGATCTTGAGAACTTGCGGCACTATATCCGTCAGCAGGCGCATGGAGGGGCGGCACATGTCGATGCCTCTGGTCACTAACCTCTCTATGGAAGGGTTTCAACTGGTAAAGTAACAGTGTGAATTATTGACCAGATAATAGGTGAGGGCGGGATCCAGGCTCGATCGGGTAAGGATTCCGCCTGTTTAAAACATATCAAGCTGGCTTCTTAATATGGGCGATACGGTGAAAAAAATGCTGTCAAGATATTTTATTGAAAGAAATATAAAAGATATTGCTTCAATGGATGGGGATGGTCGGAAAAAAACATCCTGTCACTCGAATAACGTATTGTTTGAAATGCAGCAAGAAGGTAAGCATATACAATGGGAATATTCATATATCGCCGAAGATAAAACATTTTGTTTTTATCTTTCGGATTCTGTTGATTTGATTTATGAGCATTCTCAAAGAAGTGGCTTCCCTGTTGATAGAGTTTACGAAGTATTTGATTCGATTGATCCAACCACATCCGGTGATAGGCTTTAGTCGTTTTTTATCATTAAATTGATTTGTTTTTTCGATAAAGGGATGTGTCGTGGTAGCTATAAATAAATCGATGCTTGCACTTCTATTGTGCATGCTTTCCACGAATAGCTTTTCAGAAAAAATAGTTGAGATTGATAATTCAGGCAAATCTGAACAAATTCTGGATACCGTGGTAGTGACAGGAGTACGTGAGGAGCAGGCGCTAAAAAAAATGCCTGGCAACACCTCAGTGGTGCCGCTTCAGGCTTTGAACCTTACTGCTCATACTCATTTTCAGGAAGTATTGGTCAGGGTGCCCGGTGCGAATTTTGCTCGGGGTAATGGGCAAGAATACCTGCCTTCTATACGTTCTCCCGTGCTCACAGGTGCAGGAGGCTGTGGTAGTGTGCTTTCTGCAGTAGATGGTATTCCGCTGCGAGCCTCCGGTTTCTGCAATATTAATGAGTTATTTGATGCGCACACGGAAATGGCCGAGCGTATCGAGGTGGTACGTGGACCTGGTAGCGCCTTGTATGGGGCGAATGCAATGAATGGTATTGTGAATATCATTACCCCGAATCCAACATTGCATCCTGAATATAGGATGAGTCTTGAAGGCGGACCTCATGATTACTTGAGGACGAAATATTCCGCATCAGGTACTCAGGGTGCTCACGGTTTTCGAGCGGATGTGTCACTGAGTCACGATGGCGGATACCGTGATGATTCAGGATTCGCTCAGCAGAAATTCACGTTCAAACACGCTTATAGTAAAGAGGCGTTGACGATGACCACATCCTTGTCAATGACCAACCTGAACCAGGAAACTGCTGGTTATATAGTAGGCAAGGATGCCTACAAAATTACCCATCTAAGGAATGATAATCCTAACCCCGAGGCTTACCGGGACACACAGAGTGCACGCTTTTCCAGCCGGATAGATTATCAGTTGACTGATCGCGCGTTGATTACTGTGACACCTTATCTTCGTTATACAGATATGAATTTTCTTCAGCATTTCCTGCCGGGTACTCCCCTGGAAGAAAATGGTCAGAAGAGTTTCGGCCTACAAAGTGCCTACCACAATAGGCTCAGGAATGATCTGACTATCGTCACCGGTGTTGACGTGGAATACACCTCGGCGTTTCTGAAGCAGAGCCAGGATACCCCGACAGAGGGTTCGGTATTCCTGATGGCGACGATTCCAGAGGGTAAGCACTATGATTATGAAGTCGATGCTGTAGTGGTGGCACCCTTTATTCATACCAATTGGCAGCTGACAGAGCGACTGGCGCTGACAGCCGGGCTACGTTATGAAATGCTAAGGTATAACTACGATAATCGTATGCTTAGTGGTAGAACCGATGAAAATGGCATTCCCTGCGGATTTGGAGGGTGTCGGTATAGCCGTCCTCCGGATCAAACCGACAGGTTCGAAAATTGGTCGCCCAAATTTGGGCTTCTCTATGATCTCGCCGACAATCACCAGATTTACTTGAATCTGGCCCAGGGTTTCCGGGCTCCCCAGGCGACCGAGTTGTACCGTCTCGAAAGAGAGCAAGTAGAAGCCGAGCTGGACTCGGAGGAACTGCTGAGTTCCGAACTTGGATTCAGGGGGCAGGCAGAGAAGTTGTCCTATGAAGTAGCCCTGTTTGTTATGAAGAAACGAAATGAGATTTTTCGCGACTCTGACTTTTTTAACGTTGCAGATGGGGAGATTCGCTCCAGAGGTGTGGAACTCGCTTTCGCTTATCAGTTTAATAACCAGTTTGATCTTGCTCTGGCAGCCAGTTACGCGAAGCACGAGTACAGCGATGAGCGCCTTTCCGGCGGTATAGAAATTGATGGTAATGAGGTGGATGCCGCGCCTAAACATTTTGGCAGTGCCAGGCTGGGTTGGGATTTTCGCTCTTCTGGCAGGGTGGAACTAGAGTGGCTGAACCAAGGGAAATACTATACCGATCCTGAAAATGAACACCGCTACGATGGCCATAATTTGTTTAATCTCTATGGTTACTGGCAAGTGACTCCACATTGGAAACTGAATCTACGTGTAACCAATCTGGCAGATCGAAAATATGCCGAACGAGCAGACTATACCAGCTTTAGTGGGAATCGCTATTTTCCAGGTGAGCCTAGGTCAATTTATTTTGGAGTAGCGAGAAAGTGGTGAAAAAAATAATTAAATAAAAGGTAGGGGATTGATGGATGAAAAGTGCTGATAACAAGATTTTTGAGATTGATGGAGCAAGCTTTAATCCCGATAGTGGTAAGGATGATTTATCCTGGCGCGCTAACTTTTCCATGTTGAAGGATGTTAGTCACATTTCGAGTTGTATAGAAGGGTTGGCATTTATTAGAAGAGAGTTTGAAAAAAATAAAGAGTCCTGTGAATGGTTCGATATTTATCATGCTGCAATTTTGGTTGAGTCTATCGAATATCTGGCAGAGTATCAGAAGTTATTATTGAGTAATCTTTGTGATTATGTCGATGGTATTCAGTAAAGTTTAAGCAAGGTTATTTATGAATTATTTTAGAAGATATTTATTGATTATTCCGATTATTTTCTACTATTCAAATGTGGTGGCGTTAAATATTTTTAACTTTGACTATTCAGATTCTGAAATTTGGAAGCATGATAAGAATCAATATATTAGATATGAAGATTTTGATTTTAATGAATATGGTTTGAATGATCACCCGATAGATTTGGATATCAATGTTGTCAGGTATGGGCTTTCTTCTTTGAGGTGGAAAAGTGATTTATCCGATAATTTTTTTAACTCTGAAACGATTTTTGATGAAGATAATATTTCTGTATTAAGTCAGTTTTTGGTGGAAGGGCTTGGGGAGGCATCTGCTGAAAAAGATATCATTTTTTCTTTTGAAAAAGTAAAAGAAAGGTTTTACGGATTAAAAAAATCTTCATATTTTATTTCTGGAAGAGCTTTTTATAAGAACGGAAGGCTGAATATTATATTGGGTGAGTATGATAGGCCGAGAAATATCGGTTATGAGGCAGCATACGATCCTTCTAATATCGGGATAGTAGGTTACAATTTAAATCATGGCAGTAGAGAACTAGGTAGGAACGAAGATCTGTGGTCTGAAAAAAAACTTTTTTTGATTGATGGTTTAAGTCAGGGAGGAAGTAATAATGATCACTTTGGTTGGATTTCTATCGATCTTGATAAGGTGATTAAATCGGTTGCGTATCTGAAAGATACGGAAAGAAAAAAAGAACTATTAAAAAATCGCAAAGAGATAGAAGAGGTGATGTCTTTGTCGAATTATAAACACAATAATACGGTAGGAGGCGTGGAAGAAAGATTGGTGGTTTTGAATTCCCTTAGAGAGAAAAACCTTATTTCAGAGGATGAATATCTGTCAAAAAGGAAGGAAATTTTAGGTGACCTATAATCCTGTGTCGCATTCTATGTCTGGGGTGTTCAAGCGTTGTGTCAGCCCAATAATGTCTTAATCACTTCGTTGTTCTATTTCATTTCCTGTGCCTCAATAAAACGTAGCCAGGCCAGTAGCCCGCCATCCAGGCTGGCCCCGTTGAAGCCCAGCTCTTTCAAAAGCGCCAGTGCTTTGCCACTGCGAACGCCACTCTGGCAGTAGCAGAGCACAGTTTCCACACCCTCCAGTTCCGTCAGTCGTTGCGGCAGTTCATCGAGCGGAATGTGTTGTCCGCCGATATGGAATGCCTGACGCTCGGTCGGGCTGCGCACATCCAGTAACACACAATCACCCTGGCGGTGGCGATTCCGGAAGTCCTCAGGATTTAATCGAGTGCCTTCTCTGGTGTCGATATCTCTTGTGTCGAGAGTGCACTGGGGCGGAGTTTCTCGTGGCAAGTTGGGAGCGCCAGCCAGATTGCCGCAGGCGGCGCAGTTGTCGCTACGGGTCAATTGTATGGAGCGGAATTCCAGGTTGAGGGCATCCACCAGCAACAGATGATTTTGCAGCGGTGTCGGCAGTCCCAGCAGGTATTTGATGGCCTCGTTGGCTTGCAGCACGCCGAGCAGGCCAGGCAGTACGCCGATCACCCCGGCGCTGTTGCAGTCCTCCACATTGATGGGGGGCTCTGGAAACAGGCAGCGGAAGCAGGCATTACCGGGGGTAAACAGGGCGCATTGGCCAAAGAATTTCTGGATGCTGGCGAACAGCCAGGGTTTGCCGAGAGCGCAGCAATAGTCGTTGATCAGGTAGCGGGCACTGAAGTTGTCGGTACAGTCCACTACCAGATCGGCAGAGCCCACCAGCTTAGTAGCGTTGTCAGAACCGAGAAAAGCCTCGACGGCATCGACGCGGATATCCGGATTGAGTCGCAGCAGGCGATCTTTGGCGGCCAGGGCCTTGGGCTGTCCCACCTGGTTGTGCTCGAAGATGATCTGCCGCTGCAGGTTGCTGGTGTCCACGACATCGCCGTCTACCAGCGTGAGGTGACCGATTCCGGCGGCGGCCAGATAAAGCGCCACCGGCGAACCCAGTCCACCGGCACCAATCACCAGAATATGGGACTGTTTCAATTTCAGTTGTCCGGCAGCGCCCACTTCCGGCAGCTGGATGTGCCGGGTATAGCGCAGCCATTCGCTGGCACTGAAGCTGGTTATGTTTTCATTCATGGCTCACCCTACTCCGGTTTAATGGCAGCTGCCAATAAAGTGTGGAACTCCCTGCAGGTCTGTTCAGGATCATCTGCCCGGGTGATGGCAGTAATCATTGCCACGCCACTCACTCCAGTGGCGGCGATACCGGGCAGCCGTTCCCGGTTGATACCGCCGATGGCCACCAGCGGATAGTTCAGCATATCCTGCCAGTAGCTGAGTCCTGTGGGACCCTGGGGTGTCCAAGGCATGTCCTTGGTGGTGGTGTGGAAGATCGGGCCGCAGGCGATATAGGAGGGGTTGAAGCTATGGGCTCTGGCCACTTCGTAGTGGCAGTGGCTACTGATGCCCAGCCGCAGGCCAGCGCGGCGAATCGCTTCGATATCGGCGTCGTCCAGATCCTCTTGGCCCAGGTGCACGCCGTAGGCGCCCAGCTCCACGGCCAGCTGCCAATAATCGTTGATAAACAGCCGGCAATCGTAGCGGCGACAGAGCTCAATGGCCGCGGTAATTTCCCGCTTCAGGGCATTCCCCTCCAGATCCTTGACCCGCAGTTGCGCGGTGCTGATGCCGGTGGGCAGCAGGCGCGCCAACCATTCCGCCCGGTCGACGATGGGGTAGAGCCCCAGCGGGGCGTCTGCACAGGGCGGGAAGGCCGGTGGTTCGGGATTGGCGTCTGCCCCGCGGGTCAACAGAGGCAGGTCGATCTGTTGCCCGGGAAAACGCTCGATGGCCACCGGTCCGCCGTCGCCGGCAATGCCATAGCCCTGACGCAGACCCTGATTGATGGCCATCTTGCCGATCACCACCGCGTCTGCCAGGGCATAGCCCCTCGCCAGGGCCGCGGCGATGGCAGAGGACAGGGCACAGCCGGTGCCCCGGCTATGATCAGTTGTCAGGCGCGGACTGGTGAGCCAGAAGGTGTGTTCTTTGGAACAGAAAAAATCCTGGCTGAGTGGGCCGTTACTATGACCGCCCTTCAGCAGCACGGCTTTGACACCGGTGTCCAGCAGAGCGCGGGCGGCACTTTCAACATCGTCGCTGTTGCGAATTGGCAGCCCGCTGAGCTCTTCCGCCTCTTGCCGGTTGGGGGTGAGCAGGGTGCAGACCGGCAGCAGCTCAGACTTGAGGGCGACCGTCAGATCGGATTCCGTGAGGCTGTCGCCGCAACTGCCGGCCAGCACCGGGTCGAGCACCAGTGGAGCGCCGCTGCTTTTTATATCGCTGCGGCGCTCCACCGCGCTGGAGTTCTTAACAAAGTTGCAGACGGCTGTCAGCTGTTCCCTGCCGGGGATCAAACCCACCTTGATGGCGGCGATGGGCATTGTCGCCACGGCCCGCAACTGATTCGCCAGCACCTCACTGTCCACCGGGTGAATGGCCAGCACCTCGCGGTTGTTCTGGGCGGTGTTGGCGGTGATAGCCGCTGCCCCGTGCACGCCCATGGCAGTCAGGGTGCGGATATCCATCTGCACGCCCGCCATGCCGGCGGAATCACTGCCGGCGATGGTGAGGACTACAGGCTTGGTGGGATGTGTCACGGACATGTTCAGGGTTTCCAGAACGGTGTGCCCAGCACCGGGGTACTGGGCCGGGCCATGTCCCGGGCCGGCATGACGCCGGCCTCGTAGGCGAGGCGACCGGCACTGACGGCATGTTTAAAGGCTCTGGCCATGGTCACCGGATCGCTGGCCTGGGCTACGGCGGTGTTGAGCAGTACGCCGTCGTAACCCATCTCCAGAGCTTGGGCGGCGTGGGATGGTGCGCCGATGCCGGCGTCGACAATCAGGGTGATATCCGGCAGTCGCTGCCGCAGCGTGTTCAGTGCGTAGGGATTGATCAGCCCCTTGCCGGTGCCGATTGGCGCGCCCCAGGGCATCAGAATGCGGCAACCGGCATCCACCAGCTTCTCACAGAGCACCAGGTCGTCGGTGCAGTAGGGGAACACCTCGAAGCCCTGTGAAATCAGTTCGCGGGTTGCTTCCAGCAAACCGAACGGGTCCGGTTGCAGATTGTATTCGTCGCCGATCACTTCCAGTTTAATCCAGCGGGTATCGAACAGCTCCCGGGCCATCTGCGCGGTGGTGATGGCCTCCTTTACCGAGTGGCAGCCGGCGGTATTGGGCAGCAAGTGCAGATCCAGCTCCCGCAACAGCGCCCAGAAATCGTTGCCGCCGCCGGCACCGGGATTCTGGCGTCGCAGGGACAGGGTGACCACCCCGGCCCCAGAGGCGCGGATGGCATCCTGCATGATGCTCGGCGAGGGATACAGGGCGGAGCCGATCAGCAGTCGGCTCTCAAGCGTCTGGTCAGCCAGTTGCCACATAGTTCAACCCCCCTGCATCGGTACGAGCAGTTCGATGTGATCGCCGTCCCGCAATGATGTGACGGCGTAATTGGACCTGGACACAAACACCTCATTGATAGCAATGGCAAAGCCTTTGCCGGAGGGCTGCCACTGGGTCAGGGCCTCGGCCAGGCAGATCGGGTCTTGCAGTTGTTTCTGTTCGTTGTTCAGCCAGACGGTAATCAACGTTGCACCTTTGTGTTGTCCAGGGGGTCAGGCGGGAACCGCCAGCGGTTGAATCAGTTCGGCATAGGGAGAGCGGTAGCTATCCCCGTTTTCCAGCCAGTTCACCACTTCCTGTGCCACCGCCGGCGCCAGCAAAAAGCCGTGTCGGAACAGGCCATTGGCTCGGATCAGACCGTCCTGCCAGCGAATGGCGGGCAGGTTGTCAGGCAGTGCCGGGCGACAGTTGACCCGGCTGGAAACGATTTCTGCTTCACCGAAACCTGGGTGCAGGCTGTAGGCGGCGGACAGCAATTCCAGACTTGAGCGCACTGTGATCGGCCCCATGCTATCACTCTCGATCTGGGTGGCCCCGATAATGTAGATATCGTTGGGGCGCGGCACCACGTAGATGCGATAGCGGGGGTGCATCAGCCGCACCAGGTGCTGGAGTTTCACTTCCGGGGCCCGCAGCCACAGCAGTTCGCCCCGCACCCCGCGCAGCTGTGGCCAGTCGGGCTTGGCGCCGAGACCGCGGCAGTCGATCACCCAGTCGAAACGATAGTTCTCACCTCCGGCGTTCAGGTTGTGTGGGCCGAGTTGTTCCACCGGGGTCTGCGGGTGCCAGTCCACCCCGGGGTGGGCCAGCAGGGCGTCCGCCAGGCAGGCCATCACCTGTTCGTTGTCCACCCAGGATTCTTCCGGCAGGTAGGTGGCCTCGTCAAAGCGGCCCGCCAGTTCTGGCTCCAGTTCTGCCAGCTGGGCGGCGTTCAACTGCTGGAACTGCTCCGCGTCGGGACGCAGTTTATTCATAACCTGCTGATTGAAGTGGCGGTGGTCGGCGCGATCGCCGGGGTGGGCCACGATCAGGCTGCCCTGTTGCCGGAAGCAGAGGTCGCAGTCCGGTTCATGGGACTGGCCGCAGGAACTGACGCAGTGTGAGTGACAGCGACCGCCGCCGGCGACTGACAGAGCATCGGTCATGGCTGACCAAAGGGGCAGGGCGGCCATGCCCATGGTGTGGATAGCCAGCTCCGCCGATGCCACCTCGGAGTAGGGGGTCAGCATACCTGCGGCGGTATAGGCCGCGGCACTGCCGTTGGCGATGGGGTCGCGGTCGAAGATGCTGAGTCGGTGGCCGCGCTGGCTCAACTGCCACGCGAGCACTCGCCCCATAATCCCGGCACCGGCAATGGCTATCTGCATTGGTGAATTCCCCTGCTACGGCAAACCATGATGCTGCTGTCGGGCGAGCTCATCAGTCCTCCCGCACCTGGATGTAGATGTCGCCGCCTTTGGCGCGAAATTCCTCGGATTTCTCCCGCATGCCCTGTTCAGCCGCTGCGTAGTCGCGCACGTCCTGACTGATCTTCATGGAGCAGAACTTGGGCCCGCACATGGAGCAGAAATGGGCCACCTTGGCGGAGTCCTTGGGCAGGGTCTCATCGTGGAAAGCCAGTGCTCGCTCCGGATCGAGGCTGAGGTTGAACTGGTCTTCCCAGCGGAATTCAAAGCGCGCCTTGGAGATCATGTCGTCCCGGTAGCGGGCGCCGGGGTGGCCCTTGGCGATATCGGCGGCGTGGGCGGCGATTTTATAGGTGATGATGCCCTCCTTGACGTCCTCCCGGTTGGGCAGGCCCAGGTGTTCCTTGGGGGTCACGTAGCAGAGCATGGCGCAGCCGAACCAGCCGATCATGGCGGCGCCGATGCCGCTGGAAAAATGGTCGTAGCCGGGGGAAATATCCACGGTCAGCGGCCCCAGGGTGTAGAACGGTGCTTCGTGGCAGTGCTCCAGCTGCATGTCCATGTTTTCCTTGATCATGTGCATGGGCACATGGCCGGGACCCTCGATCATCACCTGCACGTCGTGTTTCCAGGCGATCTTGGTCAGCTCGCCGAGGGTTTTCAGCTCGCCAAACTGGGCCTCGTCGTTGGCATCCGCCAGGCAGCCGGGACGTAAGCCGTCACCCAGGGAAAAACTGACGTCGTAGGCCTTCATGATCTCGCAGATGTCTTCGAAATGGGTATAGAGAAAACTCTCCTGATGGTGGGCGATACACCACTTGGCCATGATCGATCCACCGCGGGACACAATTCCTGTCACCCGATCGGCGGTCAGCGGCACATAGCGCAGCAGCACCCCGGCGTGGATGGTGAAATAGTCCACCCCCTGTTCCGCCTGCTCGATCAGGGTGTCGCGGAACACCTCCCAGGTGAGGTCCTCGGCGATGCCGTTGACCTTTTCCAGGGCCTGGTAAATGGGTACGGTGCCGATGGGTACCGGCGAGTTGCGGACGATGTAGTCGCGGGTGGCATGGATATGCTTGCCGGTGGACAGGTCCATCACCGTATCGCCGCCCCAGCGGGTGGACCACACCAGCTTCTCCACCTCTTCTTCGATATTGGAGGTGAGGGCGGAGTTGCCGATGTTGGCGTTGATCTTCACCAGAAAGTTGCGGCCAATTATCATCGGCTCCAGCTCGGGGTGGTTGATATTGGCGGGAATGATGGCGCGGCCCTCGGCCACTTCTTTGCGCACAAATTCCGGGGTAATGGGCTGCAGCTTGGCGCCCATGGCATTGCCCGCCAGGCGCTTGTTGCGCTCTTCGGTAGTGAATTCGTTGTTCAGCGCTTCCCGGGCCTGGTTCTCCCGCAGGGCGATGAATTCCATTTCCGGGGTGATGATGCCTTGCCGCGCGTAGTGTATCTGGGTGACGTTGCCTCCGGCTTTGGCGCGGCGGGGCTGACGCTGTAGCGCTTCGTTATAGAACCTGAAGGCCTTGTCCTGTTCCTCGTGGCCATTGTCGATGGGCGCGATCTCACGGCCTTCATAGAACTCGGTATCGCCGCGTGCTTCGATCCAGGCGCCGCGCAGGTCCGGCAGGCCCCTGTGGACATCGATATCCACCTCCGGGTCGGTGTAAGGGCCCGAAGTATCGTAGACCGTCACCGCAGTGCCATCGGTAAGGCTGATTTCCCGCACTGGCACCCGCACGTCGGGGCGGCTTTCCGAGCTCAGGTAGATTTTCTGGCTGGCGGGCAGCGGTTCGCGGGTGATGATGTTCCTGGTGGCGGGTTGTACAGGTGTCTTGGAATTCATGGTTGCTCCTCACAGAAATAGATGAATTGTGAGGCATAGAGAGAGTGGCATTGCTGCAATCGAGAGCCCATCCCTACGCCGATACTAACCGGATCAGGTTCAATGGGTTCGCTGTCCCCCTTTCGGGAAAAAACAGCATCTCAGCCTTGCGGCACCCCAAGAGCATGTAACGAATCATTATACGCAATCTGGTGGTGCCTTACTATCAGCGTACTTTGAAGTAGAGACGCAGATTCCAACCTCCACCCCACCTTCTATTGGCAGGGAGCAGCATTGCCGGGGCTCAGAATGCAACCGTCACTTGCAGCCACGCCTTTTGGGTGTCGGTGCCGAAGTCATCTGCGTTGTAGTTGGCGTACTTCAGTAACAGGTGAACATTTTTATGGACCTGTTTGGCAATGGCGATATCAATTTCGTCACCGTAATCGGCGTTTCCTTCCTCAGCGTTGAAATCGTGGTAGGTCAGCTGTACCAGTGTGCCGAACACCTTGCTCTCAATAGAGCCATAGCGGTCCTCGATACCGGTGGTCGGGGTGTTTAGAAACTGGTCTGCAAAGCCCTGGAATTTGTGCAGGGTGGCCAGTGGTGTCGAGAAGGCCACGCCTGCATGGTCATCGGCTTCAAGCACGTCCATACCCAGTCTGGCGGTCAGCAATTTTGTCTGGATGCCGGCCTCCAGATTGTAGTAATCAGCGTCATAGCTGGCCGGGTTGTCTTTGTAGTCGGATTGCCACGCGTATTCTGCCGTGTAGAGCCATTTGGTGTCCTTGCCCTGTGCACCGGACAACCGGACACCGTAGGTTTTACTGGATGCGGAGGGCGCATCTTCCAGATCCAGCAGGTAGGCGTAGGCAGCCAGGGTGCCTATGCCAAAGCCCTGGTAATTGATATTGATGACATCGGCGCTGCTATCCCAGTCGACATCTGAGGCGGGGGTACCTGTGCGGCCACCGTCCGGACCGAAGATACGGTTCACGTTATTGATGTAACCATAGAACAGGGTGGTATCGGGTAAGGATTGATTGGTGATGGTAAAGCTGTCATAAGTCTGTTCGTTCTGTCGCCAGCCAACGCCACCGATAAAGCGCTGGTTGTCGAGGTTGATGCGCTGGCGGCCGTATTTCATGGTGGTGTCGGTCAGTCCACTCCAGGCGAGCCAGGCCTGGTTGATCTCGGTACCTTCCGGATCAGCGACCACTGCGTGGTCGGTCATATGGTTGTTCAGATCGTCGTAGTTGTCACCGCCGATTACCGTGACATCATCCACTTCCAGCTGGACCTGCAGGTTATTCCAGTTTTTTGTGGTATAGGTGATTCGTGAGCGTAGGGTCGAGGCATGGGCTTCCTCTGGGCGAACATCGTCGTCTACATTTTCGAAACGGTAGCGGAAATTAAATGCCAGTTTGCCATTCCGGAGAGCCTCTTGCAGTGTTGGTGAGTCATCGGACTGAGAACCCGTGCCGTTGGCAGATACCACACCGGCCATTCCCAGGGCTCCCAGCATGATAATGGTGGGGAGAGCCATTACTGGCTTTGTTGCAACAGCGTTTTTCATAATCAAATTCCCAAAAAAGGTCTTTTTCTGAAGCCGCCACCAAAGTGGTATGATGAATGCTACCTTGGTATTAACTTTATGAATTACAAAGAATTTTTTTCCTTCCTGTGGCAAGTTAACAGCTAATTACATAGGTAAGTTTGACTTCGATCAACGAATCGAGGCTGTCGACTCCTAAACTAGAGATCACCTGAAAAAACACGTTTTTACACTGAAGCCGTTGTGGAGCCCCAGCTATGCAGAGTGAACCCCAGACCGTTCTGGAGGATCGTTTTGGTCGCGTTGTCGACTACCTGCGCCTGTCGGTGACCGACCGCTGTGACTTCCGTTGCGTCTACTGTATGGCGGAAGACATGCGGTTTCTGCCGCGCCAACAGGTGCTGACGCTGGAAGAGATGGCATTTTTGAGTAGAGCCTTTGTCTCCCTCGGGGTGCGCCGCATCCGCCTCACTGGCGGCGAGCCGCTGGTGCGCCGGGATGTATTGACGCTGGTGCGCCAACTGGGTGCACTGGACGGTCTCGATGAGTTGACCATCACCACCAATGGTTCCCAACTGAAGACCATGGCGCCGGCATTGGCAGCGGCTGGTGTACGCCGGCTCAATATCAGTCTTGATTCGTTGCATTCGGAGCGCTTCAGTGCCATTACCCGCACCGGAAAACTGGCTCAGGTACTGGCTGGCATCGACGCAGCACAAAAAGCTGGCATCAGCCGGATAAAGCTGAACAGTGTGATAGTGCGCGATCTGAACGATGATGAAGTCCTGCCGCTGCTGGATTTTGCCCTGGAAAAGGGTTTGGATATCAGTTACATCGAGGAGATGCCGCTGGGCCAGATCGATTGCCGCGATCGCCGTGGCGGGTTAGTCTCCAGCGAGGAGGTTAGAGCGCTCATCGCTGAACGCTATCAGCTCCTGGCAAGTACCGAGACTTCTGCCGGGCCCTCCAGGTACTATCGTATCGGTAGCAGTAAGAGTCGTATCGGCTTTATTTCTCCACACAGCCACAATTTTTGCGACAGTTGCAATCGGGTACGGGTTACCTGCGAAGGCCGGTTATTACTGTGTCTCGGTAATGAACACTCGGTGGATCTGCGTGCGGTGATGCGCCGTTACCCCCAGGACATGCCCGCTTTGCAGAATGCGATTGTCAATGCAATGGCATTGAAGCCGGAACGACACTATTTTTACCATGATGACAAACCGCAGGTGTTGCGCTTTATGAATGCCACAGGTGGTTAACGGGAATCAGGATGATCGAAATACAAGAGCCTCAATCAAGTAATTTACCGGCATGGCTTAATCTGGGCTTCCGGCCTTTCTTCATGGGTGCGGCCCTGTTTGCAGTGCTGTCCATGTCGATCTGGGCGGCGATTTTTCCGTTGCAAATACTATCGCCCTTGAATGAATTGGCCCCGACCGTCTGGCACGCTCACGAAATGATCTACGGCTACGCGGTGGCGGTGATTGCCGGGTTCCTGCTGGCTGCGGTGAAAAACTGGACAGGTCTGCAGACACCCAGGGGTGCATTATTGTTTCTGTTGTTCTTCTTGTGGCTGGCCGCGCGGTTGTTGCCCTTTGCCGGATTGTTTTCAGAAGAAGGGCTGCCTTTGCAGTGGACCGCTTTCGCCGATCTGTTATTCATGGCCATGCTGATCCCGGCGGTGGCAGTGCCGATCATTCGCGTCAAATCCCAGCGCAATCTGGTGGTGATCGCCATACTGGCGCTGCTGCTGACCGGCAATGGTCTCTTCTATCTCGGGGTTTTCGGCATATTGGCCGACGGCATCCGGCTGGGGCTATACCTGGGTTTTTACATCATCATCGCCCTGGTATTGATGATGGGTAGACGCGTAATCCCCTTCTTCACTGAGCGCGGTGTTGGCTATTCGGTCACCCTGACCAATTATGCCTGGCTGGACAAGGCAGTGCCGTTCCTGATGATCGCCTTTATTGCTGCTGAGCTGGTCGCGCCGGGAAACCTGATGACAACGTTGGTGGCAGCAGTTCTGATGGTACTACTGGGACTTCGCCTGGTCGGCTGGCACACCAAAGGTATCTGGCGCAAGCCATTGCTGTGGGTGCTGCACGTTGCCTACGGCTTGGTGGTGCTGGGCTTTGCCCTGAACGTGGCGGCAGCCCTGACTGGCATTTCCCCGTTCCTGGCGGTGCACGCCTTTGCCCTCGGGGGCATTGGCTTGATGACCCTCGGCATGATGGCCAGGGTCTGCCTGGGGCATACCGGCAGAAATGTGTTTGCTCCACCTGCTGCAGTGAACTGGATGTTCCTGCTGCTTAGCGGTGCGGTGCTGTTGAGGATATTTGTGCCCCTGTTGGCTCCCGCCTATTACGCTCTTTGGGTCGGCCTGTCCCAGCTGAGCTGGATATTGGCGTTTGCGCTGTTCTCGCTGATCTACATCCCGATGCTGGTGACGCCCCGGGTGGATGGCCAGCCGGGGTAGTTGTAAGTGTGTAAGTGGGGTCAGATCAGACTTTTAAATTCGTAAAAATTGACTGGTTACAAGGATGCGACCATGGCTCGATTGCCGCGATTCTCTCCAGCTGGCTTGCCCCAGCACGTCATTCAACGCGGTAATAACCGCTCAGCCTGCTTTGCCGCTGAACAGGATTTTTCTGCCTACGCGAATTGGTTAAAAGAGTATTCGGTGGAATGCGGTGTCGCTGTACATGCCTGGGTATTCATGACGAACCATGTTCATTTGCTGCTAACACCGGAAACCGATGGCGCGTTATCAGACATGATGCAGGCGCTGGGGCGGCGTTACGTCCGTTACTTTAAAAAGCCGTCGCTGTGCCTGCGATTGTTAGATGAACACCGACAGCTCATAGACCCTCAGTTTACAACCAATTTGTTTTGCTAGCTTTCTGCCCTTGAGCCAGTACCTCGCAGGCACGACGATATAATCAACATCATCTGTACTGAACTTGACGGTGCTATAGCTTTTCCCATCTCTGCAGTAAAAGCAGCTCATGCCCGGCTCTTGAGGCTTCCTTCCACCTGCGAATGGTAGAGATCTAAACGTTAGCCTCCACTCTCTTTGGTAGTAAGTCACATACTCAGAATGATCCTGCCCTTTGTATGAGTACTCTTGGAGAAAATCAGTGACCTCTTGAAATGCCAACGTCTCATCCTCAGTGAAATTGTAGGACTCGACCTCCTCTTTCCACTCCCTATCTTTTTCTAAGTCCTCCATTCTGCCCAGCAATCCAGAAAGCCTCTTAATACGCGAAAAGTGCTCACCTGTCGTATAAAGAGCAGGGTTCGCACCATAGGCGATCATTTTTTCCTTTTTGAAGCCAATGCCGAACTTTCCGAATATTCGACAGTGCTCTTTTGCGTGCCATAACGGGATATCGGTGAAACACACCATCGCTGATTTTTTATCGTAATCTTCGGATACGTAGTTTGGGCAATAGCTCAACCTTAGAAGCCTTTCATCACAGATAGACGTCAATGCTGAAAACGCATCAGAATTCGTTTGTCCCCGACCTGTCCAATGGACAAGCGTGTTATTCACATATGCGCGCAACTTCAACCTCATCTAACAGTCTGTTAATGAGGCCTTCGGCCTCATAATAATTATTAAAAGGCGGCCAC
>OJEP01000205.1_pt1 | contig 27660 bp, 18 predicted proteins | sample 1593761 | NCBI WGS metagenome assembly OJEP01 (sample SAMN05416783, study PRJEB24817) | seawater metagenome | isolation source: Sea water | place: Canada:Atlantic | collected 2013-11
CTGATCGTTTAGTTTCCGCCAACTGGTCAATAAATATTCACGATCTCACCCTGGGTTTCCCGTTATTAAAGAAGTTTCCCGCTAGTATTTCTTAAAAAGCCTCTGTAATTTAAAGTAGAGGCTTAATTGTTTTCAGCCATTTTATAGCTATTGACGAGCTTTAATCTGCGTGAATGGATTTTGATATATTGAAGTGCTCGATCTTCTCGCGGAGTTCAGCACATCTATCCAAATAGTACGTAGGGGTCGATATAAAGTCTTCCCATTTTACTGAAGTAATATATGAATGATCTCCAATGTAAACAGGGTTATAGCTATGATTGTTACAGTCTGACTCTTCAATATTCTTGCTATTGAAGACGTTTCTTCTGAGGATACCGAACAGGAAGTCGGTGTTGAAAGTTATACAATTACAGTGAGGACAAGTATTTTCTCTCATATAATAGTCGTAATCGCCATTCTCATCCGGCAGAACTAGCATTAGCAAGCCATTTGGTCTACTCCTTCTGCCATTCTTTGATAGCTCTCTTAGGGAATATGATATTTCCCATGGCATCCACTGATCTTTCTCATCGTAAAACCATGACTTCATGCCTTTAGAAACTATTACGATAGTAATACTACTATCAAATATCTTGTTTCTAAGCCTCGATTCAATTGTGCTATCTTTAAATTCACTTAGATCTTCATTGTCATTTTCACCTTTATAAATTTCGTTGTTGTCACCAAGCAGCTTTTGAAGCTCAGTAACATAATCTCTTGCCTTTGTTGAAATAAAAAAGTTGTCATTTAATGGCTTAACGCAGGTATCGCCATATTTATAAGATACAAAAACTTTCCTTGCCATTTCTATTCCTTAGCCACCATTTCGAGGATGTCTGTCACTTGTGAGATGATTTCTCTTGGATTGTCTGTCTCTTTGCCTAAGTCATGAAGTTTTTCTAAGAAGTCATCGCTGACACTTGGATAATATTTTTCATGATCCGCAAATACCCGCTCCCATAACGATTTTGCGACATAGCCAGAGCAACCTATTGGGATAACAAATACCCCTTTCTTCAGTGCAATCTCAAATTCTTCTAATACGCCACTCGCATCAACTGTTTCTTCGCCTTTGAGTTTGTTTCCCATGAAAAATAAAGCTATTCCTGATTTTCCGATTATGGCCTCGCGATACCTTGTCCAAACATCAGCCCTTTCGTTTTCGTCTTTAATAAATTGCGGAAATGGGCGCATTAAAAGGTGGTCGTCTAAATGCGATTGTTGCTTTTTGTACGCCGAAGAAATAGCGCCAGATATCAATGGGTTGCCGATACCCAGCCCAACTCCTGACGCAACTCGAAAACCTTTATCGACCATTGAAGAACCCAGTTTAAAAAGAGCCTCCTCTACATCGTTTTTTTGCCACTGACCAAAATCGTCAGCAGACCCTGAAAAGAACACGGTTTTTCTTTTATACTGCTTATATAGCTTTTCCAGAAGCACCGTGATTTCGGTATATGTTTCAACAAAGACAACATTAATGTTAAACCTTTTTAAGTCTTGCGCGACGAGTTCTTGTTTTATTTTTCCGTTTTCAAAGTGAGCATCAGTGTCGAAATCACGCCTTTCAACTCTTTTGAAGATACAATAATGATTTCTCTGGTTATCTTTAAAATTGACTCTTACTCTGCTTAAAATGTAATCTAAGTTTGGGTCACTAAAACTGAATCCGAGGAATAGAAATGTTTTAGATACCAAGTCTCCTGAAAGGGCTGTTATAAACGGTGCATGTGTGAAAGGATATTTTTCATAATCATCTTTCGTGAGAGTGGTTTCTTGCGGGTTCTCTATATCTCCATGCATTTTATATAAGACCACATCCCTACCTCGCTTTGTATTGGCTAGTTGGTCTTTGTTGTATTTTGCGTCAACAACCTTTCCTTCAGCTTTTAATGAGTCTTCTATAAGCCTATCGTAATTAGTTGTCCATATAGTATTTATAGGCAGGGATGCGAGGATTTCATGGTTTACTGTCGGGTTAGCTACTGTTCCTAAATCGTCGATTAATTTTTGATTGATACGATTGCGATTGTTTCTATTGTGAAAAAACTGAGCAACCGATACTAGGTCTTGTTCAAGCTCTAAATTGAGTTCTAACTCGTCTGCTAGAGGCGTTAATAAGTTCTTCCAGTCAACATATCCTGCATCAATGGAAAGACCTGCCCCTGCGAAGAGTGCAGCGTTACCGTCTTCGATTTCATTCAAGTAAAGACGAAGAAAGTCTTCCTTTTTCATAGTCCATTTGTCCTTGTTTATTAGGTTTGGGAGTAGTTGTGATTTTCTGTATTTAAATCATAAATCCATGATTTATATATTTTCAATAAATCCAATCCTCATAAGCCAACGGTAAACTATTCAAAAGATTTCGCCGTTCACGCCAGTCGGGCATGTGTTTGTCCATCAATGTGACAAACCTCTTGTTATGATGTCGTTCGAGCAAATGCACTAGTTCGTGAACAAGAATAAACTCTAAACATTCAACAGGTTTTTTAGCCAGCTCTAGATTTATTAGTATGCGTTTCGTGTCTGTATTGCAGCTTCCCCATTTGGTTTTCATTTTTCTTATGCTAATTGCGTTAGCTTTTACACCTAATCTTGCTTCCCAATACGGCAGGTATTTATCTAATTGTTGCTGAAGTTCTATACGATAGAAGTTATTCAACAGCTTCAGTTTATTCTCTAACGCCGTGCCTGCTCTAATCTCAATTTGTAATTTTGTTTTACCTTTTAACGCGATGCTATGTTTGTTTGCTGTTGAATTAACCTCTAGCCTTAACTTCTGGCCCCAAAGGTAATGGGCTTCGCCGCTCACCATTTCACGTTCAGACTGTCTCGCTTGCTGTTTGAAATCAGCTTGCTGGCGCTTAATCCACCCCAATTTATGAACAATTGCTATTCTTATCAATTGTTCAGAGGTGTTTTTTGGAACCGATAGCCTTACTCTGCCATTTGGTGGCAAAACATTTAGGTGTATGTTTTTAATATCACGGCGATGAACTTCCACATCCACTTCGCCAAACTTCTTGTGCTCAACGCTGACCATACTAATGGTATTCCTTTTGAGCTTTTATAAGTTCCATTACGTTAGCGATTTCAACTTCATAATCAGCAGTTTCCTCTCTAATAGCATTGGCTATCTCACGCTCTTTAAACCGATCACCAAGCCAATCGGCTTTCTTGGTGTAACGGACAGCGGTATCAATTTTGGTTGTTAAAACCTCATCGTTGCCAAAATTGTCGTAAATAGCTTTTTTAGCAGCTGTGTCTATGGATGTAGGGTAGCTCTGAGTGCTGTTCTCAGCAGGATTGACTACTTTCTTAGCGAGTGCCTTTATCTGTTCAAGGTATTCCTGATAGCTTAATGTTTGCTCTCTGCGTTGCTTGATTATTTCATCTAGTAAGGCAGCCATGCTGTCAAAATATTTGGGGTTAACCGGATTTTCATCAACAATGGTTTTTCTAACATTGTTCTCAATAGCTTCAGCCATAGCTTCTTCATTTTTTCTTAGGCTATCAGGTAAAGACTCCAAGCCCTTACCGTTGTTATTGACTACCAAATCAATCAAGCCTAACTCTTCAAAATCCATAAGCGACTCACTATCATCAGCACGTATGTACATGTCTAAAAGATGTCGCATGGCTGGCTCAAAGCGCTTCATTTCTAGTAAATCGCCACTGGCTAGTTTTACCTCATCTCTCACTTTCTCAAAGTATGCGACTTCTTTTTTAATGTTTTCGGCTTCTTCAAAGGTGTAGCCCGCTTGCTCCATTTCATTAGCAAGGTTAGTGTACGCACGGATCAGCTTAGCGACTGATTGATAAAGGGTTAAACGTAGCGCTTCTTTTTCAGTGCGCTCATTCTCATCTTTGGGTTCTACACCAGACTCACCACAAAAATAGTGGATAAAATCTTTCGTATTTCTAGGTGATTTAACTGGTTCACATAATGCTCGGACCGCTTCGAGCGCGTTATCCAAATCAGCACGAGACTCCTGTAATCGATCCTTTAAAAGACCTTTAACATCGTCAGCATCGTAGCCGTCAAACGCTTCCGCTGTGTAATCTTTAATAGCTTTGTCTAAAGAGCGAAATAAATCCTTATAGTCGATGATGTAACCGTAATCTTTATCTTCACCGTCTAAACGATTTACACGGCATATTGCTTGAAATAGATTATGGTCAGCCATCTTCTTGTCTATGTAGAGGTAAGTGGCAGAAGGCGCATCAAAGCCAGTGAGCAGCTTATCTACAACTATCAGCAGACGCATTTGCCCCGGTTCTTCGATAAAGCGTTTTTTAACGGCTTTCTCGAATTCTTCAACGCGTTTTGCTGCTTCCTCTTCACTTTGTTCAAAATACTCGGCCAGCATTTTGCGATAAGTATTATATTTGAAAAGTTTTTCAGTTAGCCCTTCACCAGACTCTTCGCCTTTAATGGTGCTGGCAGTGGGGTGGTAGCTGGTTACTACTGCACACTTACCTGCAAGGTCTGTTTTGCTAAACAACTCATATACAACACATGCTTGATGCACACTAGCGCAGACCAGCATCGCGTTACCTCTGCCAGACATGAGCGCAGGTTTAATTTCCATGTCCATCAAGATATCGCTAACGATTTGCTCTAGACGTGATTTGCTAGATAGCACTTTTTGCATTGTGCCCCATCTTTGTTTAAGCTGCATTTTCGCTAGGTTAGATAAACCCTTAGTTTTAGCCTCAAACCACTGATCTACTTTTTTCTCTGAAGTTAAATGTTGGTCGATATCTCTTGCTTCATACCGAAGATCTAACACCACACCGTCACTTACGGCTTCATCAAATTTGTAAGTGTGAATATAAGGGCCAAAGACCTCTAAGGACTTCTTCTTATCTTTTTTCATCAATGGAGTACCCGTAAAACCAATAAACATGGCTTCAGGTAAAATAGCTTTCATTGCTTCATGCAACTTGCCCGATTGTGTTCGATGACACTCATCGACGAACACAAACAATTCACCTTTTGTTGTAAATTCACTGGGCAGGTTTTTGGTTAAGGCTTCAAGGTAGTCTCTTGTAGCTTCATCATCATCCTCTTCTGAGGCGGTTTCATCATTTCGACCAAACTTATGTACTAGTGAACAGAACAACCAAGGGTTAGGTTGATTGAGCGTGGCAACTAAGTCTCGTCCGCTTTTTGTACGATAGATCTCTTCATCAACACCAGAGAATACTTTTTCTATTTGCTCATCTAATTCGGTTCGGTCGGTAATAATTAAAACCCGTGAATCCTTTACATTTTCACGAATCCACTTGGCAAGCCAAACCATAGTCAAGCTTTTACCAGAGCCTTGTGTATGCCAAATAATGCCGTCATCGTGTGTTTTTACGTGTTTCTGCGCAGCCTGAATACCAAAGAATTGATTGTGTCGACATGTTTTCTTCACGCCAGCATCAAACACAATAAAGTCATGAATGAGTTGCAAGAAGCGCCTTTTATCGCACAATTGCGCTACATGAGTATCGAGTAAGTTATCAGTTGTAATGCCTTTCGCTGGTAGTGGATTGGGGTTTTCTTTACCAACGCATTCTTTCCATTCAAGGTAATATTTCTCAGACGTTTCAATTGTACCGTAGCGGACACCTTGAGTATCGTTACCCGCAATGACGAGTTGCATGGTAGTAAAGAAGTTACGGACAAATGCTTTCTTTTGATTGTCTAAGTTCTGGCGAATACCTTCGCTGACTGATACTGAAGAGCGCTTTAATTCAATTACACTAAGCGCAATACCATTAACGTAGATAACGATATCAGGGCGCTTTTTCAGTTCACCTTTTACCGTAACTTCTTCAGCAATTGCAAAGTCGTTCGCTTCTGGGTTTTTCCAATCAATTAGCCAAATTGTTTGGTTTTGTTCACCCGCACCTTCTTTTTCTTTTACGCCATAGCGCAGCAGGCGATAAACGTCTTTGTTGGCATCAAAGAGCTTTTTTCCTTCACCAAGAGCTGCGGCAGTATCAAGTTGGCGTAATGTGCGGGTAATCAGAGCGTCAGAAATACCACGTCCCTTTAGCCATTTATGCAGTAGGTCTTTTTCAATATTGCTGTTACCTTCACGGTATTCCCAATTACCTAAGTAGTCATAATTAAGCTGTTCTTTAAAAAACTTAACCACTCGGTTTTGGGTTTCCCGTTCTTTTTGCCCGACATTACTCATAGATGCTTTCCTCGGGAAATTTTTCAGCAATAAGAGTCCACAATTCTTCAGGTAATTCGACAGTTAAATAATCACCTTCGTCGTCAAAGCCAGTAAATGCAAAAAAGCCATCTGAATCAAATGCCACATATAGCTCTGTATCGTCATCAAATTTCAGCCAAAGTTTTGGTTGATAATTATTATATTCTTCAAAATAACGGTAAGAGACAATAGAAGCAGGTAAAGAACCTTGTTGAGCTTGGCTATCCAAATACAACTTTAATACGTAAGTTCTTAATTCGACGTGATATCCGTTAAACGTTGTTTTTGAAAGCAAATAAAGAACATTGTCGGCGATACTAACTAATCGTCCACTATTCCTTCCTGAATCTTCCCCTTTACAATATGCAATAGCGCGAGGATTCTCGACTAGTAATTTTCTCCATCCCTCACAATTCGCTTCCTCAATAATTTTATTCAGGCTTTGTTCAATATCTTCGTTGATCTTGGAAAGCAGTTGCCCAAATACTGGCTTAGAAACAACTTTCAGCCAGTTCTCTGAACGTTGCCTGTATGTTTGGCTGTACGGTAGGCAAAAGCTATATTTGCCAGAGCCTTTATCCACTAAGTAGTTATCTAGTGCTAGCAATGCTCTTTGTAATAAAAACTGATTTGACCGCAAAACTCTTTCGCTCAACAATACAGCCGCTTTGTGTGCAAATTTTTCGAATAGCTCAATTGAGTAATAATCATCTTCATCAATCGCTAAGTCTAACAAAAAACCTACTTTCCCTTTTAGATATGTGTGGGATTCATATCTACTTAAAGTTTCATCCCACTCTTCATCATTTAGGATTAATTCAGCTTTTAGACTTTCCTCCAACCGTTGTTCTCGGTTAAATCCAGAATCCATTCCTTCTGAAGCTAAGTATTCGTATAAATTATTAACATTGTTGGATAGTGCTGATAGAGCTTTGATTGCTGGTAAATATGTTGCCAATTCATCAATACGGTGATTATCGATCAAATTGCTTGTAACTCTGCCCCACCTTGATGCAACATCGTTGTCAGGATTCCAATCAGCATAAGGGGATTCAGATGCAATGAATAGACACATTGCATAGAACTTGGCCTGACTAACGTTATCAGTTTCAGTGAGTACTTTTTTTAACACATCTAATTTATCGCTATTTTCTATGTGGGCATAGAAATAATCTAATACTCGTTCGACACGAACTAAGCACTTTTCATTAAATGAATCGTTTTTCTCAAAATCAGAAGTATTAATATAGTTTTTTGAAACACGTAGGTTTCGAAGCCAACTTTTTTCTGAGTCTGCAAGTAAATCAAAGCTTCTCTCGGTGTTCTCGCAAGCTGTATAAAAAGCCATTAAATTAAAAAAGCGCAGATAAAGTTCATCAAACTCTAGCTTGGCATCTAAACTAAGATTCCAGAATATGTCTGTCCAAGACTGATCTAATTTAAGTTCAATAGTTTCACCTCGCTCTGTACCAGAAACTTTGTTGCAAAACCAAGCTTTAAAGTTTTCAAAATCCGTAAGTGGCTTTCCACGAGCATTCATCTTTATGTATAGCTCATCGGATAATCCGAATGATTCTAAATTGAGGAATTGAAAAACGATATATGGGGATTCAGTGTTTGTAATTTTTTCATATAGCCCTTCAGTTGCGTTCCCAAACACTTCATCTATAGCATCAAGCATTCTCAAGCACGATTGAACGGTTGGATCATATTGCCAAGACAGATAGAACCACCTTTGCTCGACAATCCGTTCAGAAATTTTTATAGGGCTGTACTCAAAATTAAAGCCACAAGTAGCCAGTACTTTAAAAAATTCTGCCGCGCTAGTACGAGTTTTATAGGTAAATCTAGTACCACCATTGATGACGAACTTTTCAACAAAATCTTTGTTTTTGTTTTCTTTAGTTGCTAGATACCAGTGTAATAAAAATAATGTCGTTAAACGCTGCTGACCGTCTAGCACCGAAAATGATTTTTCCTCGTCATGAAAGCTGCCATAGACAAAGTCTAAATCTAATGGTTGAAGTAATTCAGAAGGCTCTATAGAAAGAGTCTGTGCAATACTTGCTAAGAACTGCTGCCTTACATGTGACGCTTCTTCCCTGCCTTGTGCGTAGTCTCTTTGGAGTATTGGAATATGAACACTATCGACCTCTTTAAACAAACCTGCAAACGTGATTGTTTTTCCGTCTTCCATTACTTAACCTCCATATCAGTGAAAAAAGACATATACATTTCAACCATTGCGCTGAAATGAGCCTCTGTATCAATTGCGTTCCAAAACAGCATGTTGTTAATGCTATCGCTGTAATACTTGAGAAACACATTTTTTGTGCATAACGGCACAAATGTGGCTTTTTTGTCGAGCGCAATTATCTTCTTCCTTTTAACGGGAAATATAGCGTTTTGATAACTTCTATTTGTATGCTGGTCAAGCAGCGTTAAATTACCGAGCGAATTATCAATTTCATCATCCTTGTCTGGAGAAAATATTGATAGTACTTGGCGATAAACTTCTTCAAAAGCTTCAGAGTCAAACCTACTTGATTCAAGAATATCTTTGGCAGATTGACACAACTTCTTAATGAGGTTCGTATTTTTTTTACTCAGCTTGTCCCACTCTTCGGTGTATGAAAAATATTCTAGAATATTGACTAACCATATTTTTTGATGTTTTTTGCTTCGAGGCATATAGGAAGATACCGAGCGGATATGTTCAATATCCCACGAATCAAGCTTAAAATTACTGAATTGAAAGCGGGCATCTGTTTTGGTGTTATTTAAAAGACTAGCTATATTGAATAAAACCAAAGCATGTTTTATTTGTAGTGAAGAAGATGAATCGTAATTTACATCTTTCAAATAGCCTATTATTTCGGCTTCTAGTGACTCTGTGGATTCAAAATCACTGAGTTCACCTAAGTCCCCAAACAGCTTTTTAAATTCTAAACTTATTAATTCTTGTTTAAATTTACTTTTTGTCTGGCAGCTATGATAGATGTCCATTAATGAACGAATGGATTCATTATTAAGCACCAATAGTCCAATTAAATGAAATAATTCTCTATCTTCGAACCATTCCTTTATTGTCATGAAGTACGATTTTATGAGGAACCACTCATCCTCTATCGAACGTTTATCTGTCGATAAGTGACTATCAAATATAAGAAATATATAATAAGGATCTTTTTTAGAGACCTCATCACAATTGGGCAGGCTATTAGCGACTAAATCAAGAATGAACTCAATTCTATTAGCCTCTTTTTTTTCATTATTGGCAAAAAACCAAAATTCATCACGTTGAAGAGTGCGCTCTATTTCATCCCACTCTTGAGCTATCTTCAATTGATTGAGATGACGAGTGGGAGATTCAAAATTACTGCTTTTGAGAAATAATGCTTTAACCAGTTCTGCATTGGTCAGAGGTATTTTCCCAACGTTCAATCGGGTGAATACCGATGTTGCATCAACGTCTTCATTTATCTGATACCAAATAACTTTCACGTCATTTAAAAACGCAGACTCTATATCGTTTATTTTATGAGCTTTATCTTCAAACCATTTCTCTATCTGGCTATGGCTTTCAAACATGTGAAAGTAATCAATATTCTGAGATTTTTTACATTCGTCTAGCTCTTTTAAATATTGTTCGCTTCCCGGTCTTGTTTCGTATTCAATTGAGTAAAGTTGCTTTTGGAATTTTTCAGCAAACCTCAAGTTAAAAAATCCCAAAATTAACAAAATAGTCGTTAATCGCTGCTGACCGTCAACTAACTCCCATTGATCACCTTTGGGTGTTACAACTATAGGCTGGAGGCAGTAAAACTCATCGTCAGATGTTTTTCTTCGAGAACAAAACTCATAGACATCTTCAAGTAACTCTATTACCTGCCTATTGGTCCAACGGTAACCTCGTTGATATGCTGGAATGAAAAAGCTTTCTTTGAGTAAATCATTTATAGGTTTTAAAACTAACTCATTTTGTTCTGACATCCGTGTTCCTTATTGTTCTTTATCAAACGGTAAGCGAGTGCGGCCTGTAAGTAACTCTTGCATCATGCCTTGTTTAATTTGACGGGTTTTCGCTAAGCGCTGTTCAAGGGTTTGGATTTCGTTATCCATATCCGAGAGAATGTTAGCAATGGCGATTTGTTCTTCAAAAACAGGCATGGCGACATTATACTTTGCAACTTGTGGAGCTGTTAATTGCGGTACACCAGTACTTTCATTAGCAAACTCGATGTATTGATTTGCAAATTCAGCCACATATTTACAATTGGTATTTTGCTTTGGAGAGAGAACTAACAGTCTACCAATGGCACAAAAACTTTCATCGCGTTCAGTGGCATGCCCAATACCACCTCGTGCTGTGATTGTCAGGTATTCACCACTATAATCAAAAGTTGAACAGTATCCGTATAGCCCTTTATTAGTGATGGCATTGGAATAAATTGGATATGGATGTTTATCAGTCCGTATAGGTGAAAACTGATTTTTCTTTAGGTCTCCACCTGCTGTAATGTTAAACAGTGTGCCAATTTTATGTACATCCCAATCCTCAGGAATTTCGCCTAATTCGCTGGGTTTAGTGCCTTTTAGTTGCCCCTGTTTTTCGCCTTCGATGTATGTGGCAAACTGGGGTAAACGCGTTTTACCTGTTAGCAGTTGCTGCATGGTGGCGGTTTTGATCGCTTGTTTTTTCGCGATCAGTTTTTCTAATTCCGTTAATAGCGCATCAACATCGGACAAGGCATTAGCAATGGCTGTTTGTTCTTTTTCATCTTCAGGGAGCGCGACAAATATTTTACCAAGAGCGTTTGTTCCAATATTTGGAGGATCTGTTCCAGCCATCTTTAGATTCATTGCAGCGATAAAGTCTTCTCGTTGAATTGAGTAGTAAATGTAATTGAGATTAGTGCTGCTTTTAGGTTTCAGCTTCGCAACACGTTGATTAAGCAGCGCAGGCAGATCTTTACTATCTATCTTGGCGACTTTTAATTGGTCACCAAGCAAAGGTCTGGTAAGCGCCATTACTACATCATTTTCTGCTAGAGAGTATTCTTTAAAAGACTTAAGCAGATATTCTGGCAAATATGAAACAGCATCCCATTCAATTTCATTTATTCCAACATTAGCTATTTTTAGCCACTTAGTGCCATCATTCGAAGCTAATCGGCTGCTAAAACCGTATCCGCCAAAGAATTCAACAACTTCTTTTGCTGGTATTGCATTCCATCTTTCAGGAATTATACCTACTTCAGAAGTTTTATAGCCTTTAGGAATCAGTTGTTCTAGTGCACTCATAGTGACCACTCCAAGCCCATTGCTTTTAAGTGGTCTGCCACTTTATCGCTGAGGTCATCAACTGATTTAGAGAGAGTTGGTAATGGTGTGCTATAGCGCTCTTCCAGTTGCTTGACACGGTTTGCCATTTGCTGAGTAACACGTTCAATCTCACTAACGATATTGGCTTGTAAAGTGGCAAGCCATTTGTCATTTACAATCAAGGTTGTGATATCATCAATAGTTAGTTTTGGGTATTGGTTGTAAACGCTTAAATCCAAAGCTTCTTGCGCTTCTTTCACCACTTTTTTCGTAGTCGCTTCGGCATTAAATAGCGTGGATGCTTGTTTCAGCGCCTTAACTTCATTAATGTCAGTTGCTAGCTTAGTTCTGGCAGCAACGCTGGCTTTGGTGATTTTGTCTTTATCGTTGATAGCTTCAACTAGTAAGCCATCTTCACCCCCATTTTCTTCTAGATAATTTTCAAGTGCTTGTGTGGCTTCGTCTTGTTTGGCTTGCAGAGCATCAACCTTAGCTTGTTTGTCAGCAAAATAACGGGCAACGATTAAACTAGGTGGAATAAGCTCGGCCTTGTACTTTTTCCTGTTGATGATTAGGTCCGGTGTTTCTTTGAGCTTTTCACCTTTTTTAGCCACTAACTCTCGAAGAGCGTTACCTGCTTGCCAATCGTCCTGCACCAATACATACACATCGTCCTGCATGGTTTCAGCCCAGTAATCCATCAGGATTTGGTAAATATCGTATCTGCTTAATAGGTCGCTATTGGTATAGCTACTTAATAAGTTCTCTGAAATGTTAAAGATAAAGTTTTTCGGGTTATCGCCCACCTTAATCTCTTTTAATTTTGCTTCTGGTATCCACTGCTTAAATGGTAATAGGCTACGAGCGGCAAAGTCTCTAAACTCTTGGTGAGCCAAAATAGTGCTTTTTACTTGGCTTGCTTCAACCAGTGCATGGCTGTATCCGTCACGCAAATGAGTAAACAAGGTAGCGCGAATGCTGGGGAATACCTGCCAGTAATGCTCAAGGGCATCAATGTCATGGTTTGGAATGCCACCTTGCAGGTGGGCGCTTAAATCGTGCAAGTCTTCTGGCTCAGACGAGTCGATATAACGTGGAATATTAAGGTTGTAATCGTTAGCGGCAATTTCATCAATTTCCACTAGACGGCTATAACGTTCAAGCTCCAAGCCTTTGTTAAACACATCAACAATTTTGTGGATGTCTTGGCTACGTAGTCGATTTTTGTTGCCATCCTTGATAAAGCCTTTGCTGGCATCAATCATAAAGATTGGGCGACCTGATACGGTTGGTAAGTCAGTGTCACTCTCATTGAAATTAGAGACTGCTTTTTGTGCGTGTTCTTTATCAATCATAATAATACAGGCAGGAATACCCGTACCGTAGAACAAGTTGGCGGGTAGACCAATAATACCTTTGATGTAGCCTTGTTTGATGAGGTTTTCACGAATTGTAGCTTCTGCATTACCACGGAATAACACGCCATGCGGTAAGATAACCGCACCTTTACCTGTGCTTTTCAAACTTTTGATAATGTGCAGTAAGAAGGTGTAATCACCGTTTTTCTCAGGTGGAATACCCCATGTGAAACGGTTGTACAAATCGTTTTCTGGCGTTAAGCCACTGGTCCAGTTTTTATTAGAAAATGGAGGGTTGGCTACCGCAAAATCAAAGGTCTTAAGTTGATTAGGGGCATCCTTCCATTGTGGCTCAGCAAGCGTATTACCTTTCCATATCTTTGCTGTTGTATTGTTATGTAAGATCATGTTCATACGGGCAAGTGCGCTAGTCGCATTGTCCATCTCTTGCCCATAGAGGGTTAAGCCACGCTCTGCTTGGTCACTGGCTTTCAGCAACAGTGAACCTGACCCACATGTGGGATCATACACAGTTGTATCCTGTGGAGTGTCCTCTTTAATGCCAACCACTTTAGCCAGAATTTGCGAAACTTCAGATGGAGTATAAAACTGGCCTTTTGACTTTCCTGACTCAGTGGCAAAGTGACGCATCAAATATTCATACGCGTCACCTAACAAATCATCACCGCCAGCACGATTAGATGACAAGTCTAGTCCTTGGAAAATACCGACTAGCTTAGTGAGTCGGTCTACCATGTCCTTACCTTTACCGAGCTTGTCTTCATCGTTGAAATCAGCTACATCGATAATACCTTTTAGATCGTTTTCTTCGGCAAGAGCAGCGATGATGATGTTAATTTTATCGCCAATTTCTTTGTCGTTTTTGGCGGCTATCATGTCGTCATAGCTAGCGCCCTCTGGTACAACGATCATGCCATGTGGGTCGCCTTTATATTTATCTGACACGTACTTCATGAAAAGCATAGTGAGTACGTAATCTTTATACTGGCTTGCGTCCATACCACCGCGTAACTCGTCGCAGCTTGCCCATAGTGATGAATAAAGTGCTGTCTTTTTAATTGCCATTAGGTTCCCTTAAATAACTCTTTCTACAGGCAGTTGACTTGCCCGCAAATAATATAATTCTGATAAAAGACGCTCTTGAATATGAGTCATGATGCTATCGCTTTGATAGTTGTCTTGTGCACATTTTTAATTTCGGTTCGTAAAGCTTCAATCTGCTCGTATTTTTCTTTGGTCTGGTCATGCGCGATACCTAAAACTTCCAGTTGCGGTTTTTCGAAGCCGGGAACTACCATTGATTGAATGTCTTTACTGGAAAGCATCAATGATGTTGTTCCCGTCGCCAATGAAGTAAGTTGGTACTTACCGAATTCTGATGACAAGTATTGAAACAGTGCCTTTGGCGTCATTCTTCTACATCCCTGCTTTATTCTAAGAATGGTAAAGGCTTGATTAGCGACAGCGTTATCCTCAATCCCTTCAGGGACAAAAGCGACTTTACCTACCGCACCACGACAAACCACTAATACATCGTTGGCTTGGATGTGTTGTTTTTCCGCACGCTTTTTTAATCGTTTATTCACTTTTACTATGCGAGCTTTGCCTTCAAGGTGATTAATATCGTTTAAGTTGTTTAGTCCATACTCTGAAAAAGTAACGTCTGACCTATCATCATGACTTAGTGATTGTGGCCTGATGAATTCGACTAGCTCCTTAAGTGGTGCTTTTCTGAAATGAGTTAAGAAATCGTGAAATTTTTTGTCGCCTTCGGATAATACGTAACGTGTTGGGGATAAATTGTATTCGTTGTCTTCGATTTCATAGGTTCCTGTATCAGCAGTATGGTCGCCAATTGAAAAGCTCTCAAACTCGCTCACGATGGTCTGAATGTTTTGTAGGCGGTTCTTTGTTTTCGAAAGTGGCTCGACAAATTCGCCTGTTCGCGCATTGATGAATCTTACGTAAGTGCAATTTTTCTCTTTATTTAGAATGATGGCGTTAATTGGAGCCGATGTGTGACTTAGTAGACCAGCAGGTAGCGCAATTACGCCTTCAAGCCAGTTTTTCTCTAGCACATCCTCTTTAAAAAGCTTTTCACCAGCGGCGGTGCGGAAAAGAAAGGCATCTGATACGAAGCAAACTACTTTCTTTGTGCTGTGCGCTAACATATGGCGTAAATAGTAGACTTCGCCCATCAGTGACTCTTCTGGGAATCTTTCCCAAATATCGATAGCGATTTTTCCTTTAAGTTTTTGACCAAAAGGTGGCATCGCGATTGAGGCCTCAAATTGCTTAAGCTTATCATCGTCTACCAATCTGGGGTTCAGAATCGGGTCTGAATCCTTGATTGTTATGCTTCGGTTATGAAGGTAGTTAAGAAGTTTCGCATAGTGTGAGTCTTCGCGGCTCCCTGTTTCACATACTGCTTTTGTGTGTATTGGAAGACGAAGCGCAAAGTTATATCCTTTTCCAAAAGGACAATACACACTGCATTGCTCGCCCAAAAGAGCGATACCAAGCTCGCATACTTCAGATGGTATCGCATAGCTAAACTTTGAAGTATTGTGCATATAGTACACTGTTTCAATTAGTGTATGCGCAGAGATAATATTCTGTTTTAGCAGCTGCAATAGTTGATTAATAAACTGCGTAAGTGAACCCTCATACTCAGGGATATTTTGATGGGAAACTCTTAAGGAAGATAGCTTGAACGTCTTATTGAGCATCACATTAAGCGTTTGGAAAGTAACAGGTTGCTTGTGCTCGACACCATCAGGTAAATCGTTGTTTATTGCCATTACAGCATATACAAAGCAGGTAGATACCAGTTCTACTCTTTCGGGTTCATCAAACGGAAAAAGCGTTTTTGATTCAAAAATGAGTTGCTTGAGTGACGAGTGCACTAGCTGTCCCCTTGCTAGTCGAACATCACATAGTGAAAAACTGTTCGAAGGATTATTTATAGATACGTCTTACTAGCATATAGCCTATTCCATAGAGGATAATATTGTCAATTGGAGTAAAATAATAAGAAATAAATTATTTTAATTTTTGTTTTTTAATTTTTGGTTGTTTTGATGGGGTTAGGCTTCAATTATGGGGTTCAATATTACACTAAGGGAGGCTTTCGGGCCTGAACTAAAAAAGAGCCGTAGTTGAGTGTATAAAAAATTTTGTCAACACCTAGTGTAGTCGCTCTCAATTCTGTGAGCCCCCGAATTAGCTAACCGTTAGCTCAGGTCTATCCTGATATTACAGATTATGCCTAATATAAAAGATGTGTTCTTATGGCGAGTAGTTCTTAATTTTATTCAAAGCTGTGTGTTTTTATGGGTTAGCTAATTTTACCGCCTATTAAGTAAGGCTTTCTTGGCGTTGCTAAGTCAGTTAACTGTTGTCAAATCGCCATAATGTGTTTCTATAAATTATTGTATTTACCAATAATATTAATAAATTGGTGAATTTCCTGTTTTCTTGCCATTTTTCTTTGCCTATCTTCATTTCCATGGAGGATCTTATATGAAAGAAAACAATCAAATTTCCGGTTTCTATAAAGTCGGTAATCAACCACCCGTTACTTGGCTTACGCTAAATCGTATTGCCAAGTGGGAAGAGCAAGTGCTCAGCATCCAGCAATATGTTCCATACATAAAGGTAAAGCGCAGTCCCACGGTAGGTAAGGGAAGTAAAGTTTTTAACCCGGAATCAGACCAAACACATGAGGTTCTGTCCATTTTAGAAACTCAGCTTCTTAGATATCTAGCGTTTGTTCCAAACATCACCTCTGTGAAAACGCAGTACCCACTGCTACCGATATCAAATACGTTGGAAATTGCAGATGCAATGGGTGTAAAGCATCCAAGTTATCGGCCAAAAGGTAAGCATATTCGGCGAGAGCTTAAAATTGACCAAGCGGTCGTGATGACCAGCGACTTTCTGATTGACTATGCAGATGAAGAAGGCGAACTGCATCATTGTGCATTAGCACTTAAGACTGTCAACGATGACGGTGACTTCTCAGACAAGGCTGGACGAGATCTTAACATACGTAACAAGCTCAATATTGAAGCCGAGTTTTGGCGGAGTGACGGTATCGAGTGGCGGCTAGTTACATCAGCACAGCACTTTTGTGAGGATAACTTCGCTCGAAATCTATTAGAGGCAGAAGCGAGAAGTGAGCATGAAATTGGTGCACCACTTCTTCAGGATGTTGAGACGAGCTTCACTCGCTGGTTTAGTACAGCCCCCCATACAAGCTTTGCCCCTTTATTGAAAGAAATTGCCGAAGAGTTAAACATTTCCACAGGGAAAGTTCGAGTGGCGTTTTGGAAGCTAATATGGCAGCAGCGCCTCCCCGTAGATATTTCTAAAGAAATTATTTTCAATCGTTCAGTTCCGTTAGGAGGTAAGCAATGGATTTGGCGCTAAATAAGGTACTCGTTGCACCTAGCACCAGCGCAAGTGATCAGGAACCAGCGCGATTTACCGTCGTCGAGTATGAGTACGGCTCTGATATGGTTGTGCTATGTCAGCAAATCAACAAAAGTCCCAGAAAGCCAATTGTTCATCGTATTGGCAGCCCAATTAAATTTTCGCATGAAGGTTATCGTCATGTCATTGACTGGGATACATTCTCACTTGAAAACCAAAGTTTTTTGGGAGGTGTGCACACGCAATACTACCGAAACATGCGACTGTCTCAAAATATCCCTAGAGGAGACGGTGGTAAGATTAAGGCATATTTTGACAGATGCCAGAAGCTCGAAGATAAGGTTAAGTTAAAGCTTTGTGTTGTGGAGGCTTTTGAGCAATTTCCTCAGCGTCGCAAAGCGTTTTTCAACGGCGATATTCCGACTAAAAGTTTGCGAGGGTTTGCGAAAAGCTTGGGGGTTTCATACGACTTTGTCTGGGATACCCTCTGCCGATATTACGCTTTTGGACAATGTGAAGACGCGCTTGTACCAGCTTATGGGAATTGTGGGAAAAATACGCAATTACCAGCTGATGCAGATGAGGCACGTAGGCAATTTCCGAACGGAAGGGGGCGCACGAGTAAATCTACCCATGCCATTAAACGCACAGCACATAGAGTAGATGCTAAAACAGTAAAACGGTTCAAGCAAAATGACTTACCCACACTCCAATATCACAGCATGAAGAGTTTGTGTCGTCAATACAATGCTAAGTACGCAACTGAACTGCTTTTTGAGGACGATTTAGGCAATAAATACTGGGACTATGTCCCTGAAAAATATTTAACTCCACAACAATTCAAGACGCGATTACTCAGTGCTTGCCAGAACAGGGCGGAGTTCGAACGAATAAAGCGAGGAGCAAAAGAGTTTCGAAATAAGCTTCGTATTAAAAAGAGTACGGTGATGAAGCATGTGGTCGGTCCGAGCCATATGTACGAAATTGATGCCACTGTACTGGATGTACATCTCATTTCTAAGTTTTGCACAGACGAAAAGAACGTTATAGAACGCCCGATCCTTTATACGGTAGTTGATGTAGCGACAACAATGATTGTGGGCTTCCACTTATCTTTAAACGGTGCTAATGCCGAATCGGTGACGCTAGCGCTTTTTAATGCCATGACTGATAAAGAAGGCTTTTGTAAGCAATGGGGTTTTGACTATCGCTCGGGAGATTGGCCTTGTCATCACGTTTGCCACACCTTAGTGATCGACCGGGGGACAGAATATCTCGATAAAGAAATGGCGGCTCTAATTAAATCAAAGGTAGGGCTGACTTCAATTCAAATAACTGAAGCATATATTGGCCGAGCAAAAGGCACAGTTGAGGGGCTTTTTAGTAAGTTAAATAGGATGTGTATCCATGCCTTGCCGGGCGCCTTGATAAAAGGTCGGCCAAAGGCCAAAGCCGATACCTCAAATCATGCGTGCTACACCATAGATGACCTTTATCACATTCTCGTACACGAAGTTATTGCATATAACAAAGATACAGTAGTTAAAAAGAAACTCACACAAGAGCACTTCTTAAACGGCGTGAACCCTACGCCCCTAGCTCTTTGGAATTGGGGATTAGAAGAGCTGATGGGAGGGGGGAAAACCGTAGATCCGAAGAGTTTAATGGCTGAGCTACTGCCAAAACGTATTGGAGTAATAACTGATAGCGGCCTGAAGCTTAAAAAAGAAAAAATTAATTATCAAACCAATAATAAGAAGTTTGAGGACTTCAGACAGGAGGTTGTTCTCGAACGACACCGCTCTGGTTATGAGGTTGAAGTCATGATGCTGCCATCTTGGAATCAGCACCTTTGGCTTAAGATGGGGAAAAAGTCAAGTGACGTTATAACCTTTGAAGTAGCTGATACTAATGAGCTGGTAAAAAACCTGCACTTCTCTCAAGCACTAGAGATTTTAGATGAATTGTCGGTGTTTGAGTCCAATGCTAGGCATATCAATGCTATCGAAGAATCGATCCGGGTAAAGCGTCAGATTGATATTGCGAGTAGCAATATCAATCGACTGAGAGGCCTGCTTCGCAGCGAAGGTAAGTCGCCTGCTGAAGGGCGGGCAGAAAACACAATCGCTGACCGATACGCTCAAGCACAGCACAACGCATCTAATATTCAATCAGCCATGAGCGGCCCCTCTACCAATCATTAAAGGATTCTAGCCATGACAAGCAAATTTCAAAAACCACAGTGGGTATCACCCACTGCAAATAATCCACTTGTACAAAGATTAAATTTTATTCGGGACAAGCAAACCTATTTCGCCCACGTTGAGAAGCGACCTGATAAAAAATATGACTATAGCAATACTAATGCTAAGGATCGGATTGCTGCTTATGAAACCGAATTCTATATGCCCAGTGATTTATCATGGGAGGTCTATCAGGCGATGTGTGAAATGCTGGAATTAGGTTATCATTTTAAAAACATCGCATACCCAAGCTATTACGCAATGATGAATGTTGTTGCACTGAGTGATAATGACAAGCTCGAAGGTGTAATTGATGTCAAAAATGATCTTGAAACAGGCGGTTCAACTATCGCGCCTTCAGGGGCAGGCAAAACTAAAGCCATTAAAATTGCAACGTCGATGATCCCATCTGCAATTATCCATCCACCTCAAGATTCGGCATTTCAAAAGCCATTTCTGCAAGTCCCAGTTATCACAACAAAGCTAACTGACCGTTCAACCTTGAGTGTATTGAAAGAACTTTTAAGATCAATCGACCAAAATGCTGGAACGACTTTTTACGCAGACTTGCCTAGAAATAACACTGAAGATGGTCTCCTTGCAAAATTGCGTAATGCGTGTTGGCAACATGGGGTTGGGCTTGTAGTCCTTGATGAAGCTCAGACGTTTATAACGGAGAGTGGGAAAAGGAAGGGGAGTGACTCGAAAAATGCTAAGTTTTTACAACGCATCTTTAATTTCTTATGTTTACCTATCTTGCTGATAGGTACGCCAGAAACTGAAGAGTTCTTATCATGCAACTCGCAAACGTTACGTCGATATAAAAAAGATGCGGCTATTGTTCACAACAATTACACGCTTGATTCTGAATACTGGCGGAATTTGGTTGAAGCTATACTGCAAGGATTTGTTTTTTGCAAAAATATAGCGGTTTCTGATGCACATCAACGCTTGATTTATGCCTATACCGCAGGTAATCAGAGTGCTCTTCAAATTTATTGTAAAGCCTTAATTAGACGGGTTGTAGAACCGCAATGCAACGCATTAAGCGAGAAGCTGTTAAAAGACGTTTTCGAAATCACGAAAGCTACGCTTTTGCCGCTGACAAGCTTACTTGGCAAGCCCGTCAGTAATACTGAAGCAGCCATGACTGCTGGATTCCAATCGCCTGCCCCTAAAGCTAAATCCACTCATAAAGCGGTGAAAGCTAAGCGCGATAACATTGAACCAAATGTTGCGTCAAAACTATCACGAGAGCGAGGCCAAGCTGCTCATAAATTGTTTATGAGAGGTTAGAGCATGTCTGAGCATATTATCGATCACTACGCGAATCAAATCCCCATTTTGCCGGAAGAGTACCTACCAGCTTATCTTGCGCGCCTGCGCAAGATGACTTGGGGTATTGAACCAAGACGATTAATGTCTTTCAGCGGTTCTACACAGATGGGCAAGCTCCATCAACTGTTTCCGCGAGTAGCGTCTTGTTTTGCCTACCGACCTTCAGAGCGAGAGCGCAGCGGTGCGCTTTTACAAGAGCATTTAGGCGCACGTTATTGGCGAGGCTTTTTGGATGAGCGAGCTTACAAAGAACACGTACAGCAAGTTAATTTAAAAGTTAAGTCCAAGCGAAGCATTTTCGAAGGTGAAGAATTACTCGATAGCCTTAAACCAATGAAGTTTTGTGAGCATTGCCGTAATGATGATATTGAGCGTTATGGTGCACCGATGTGGCGTGCTGCGCATCAGGTAACATCATTATATGTTTGTGAAAAACATCACGTTCCACTACATCAGTTTTTGATGGAAACTGACAAAACATTGTTGGATTACCCGGTGATTACAAAGTCTGTTGTTGCCAATGCTACTTTGATTCAGGCTGATCCGCTTCGGACATGGTTAGATGGGGCGTCAAAACAGTTGCTTAGAATCCGTACCATATATAATCGAGAGCGAGTTAAAGACATTAAATCTGATATGGCACGCGCCCTTAGGGCGATAGAAACACCATATAGCATGCGCATAAATATTGAAGATCGCAATGCATGGCGATGCTATGCGGCCGATTCTCTCAATGCACTTTGTCCAAATGAGCAGTGTTTTAAGTTTTTTTTAGCAAGGCCGAGCTTAGGGCTTACACAACAACTGAAACAGAATGCGCCAGTTCGCCATCCATTGATATTCCTACTAGCCATGAAATTTGCTGAAGACGCGACGGAGTTTAAAGCGTCATGACATCTGTAAACGCGCCCCCAATATACAATGATGAAACTGTATATTCTTATGTGGCGCGTTTGCATTTGTATAGAGTCGAAACTAACCATAGGGCTACAGCGAAACGATGGTTTGGAAAAGCTCCTATCAATATTGATCAGCGATTACCCATTGGTATACAACATCTGGCTGAGTCTACAGGCTATTTATCGAATGACCTTCTACAAAATCATACATTTTTTTCATTATTTGCAGGTTTTGTCTCTCAACCTAAGTTATTAAGACAAACCATGCTTTCTAGCTCAGGGCAAAGTCTTGCAAATATTTCCAATGTGGCACAGGCAGCATTGAAACAGTTTGGAGGTAGTTGGTATTGTCCTGAATGTATTGAACAAGACAGGCTTACATATGGTGTCGGATTTTGGCACTTGAGCCATCAAATGCATGGCGTAACAAGTTGTCCTATACACGTAATAAACTTGTGTGCTGTGGATACATTGAGTCGTAAATTCCATCTTCCTCCACAATCAGATAATGCTCCCAGAACAATCGCATCAAAACACGCTGTGAGACTTACTGATTTAATTCTACGCTTCAATCAAGATTATCAATTCGGCACTTATCACTGTCGAAAGGAATACTGGAATGGCCCAGAAGAATTACTCCGTTTAAAGAACGTCCTCAAAGGCCAAATTGTGGATATGACATTACTCATCCCACAAATTGAAGAAATATCAGAGTATATTTTCGGCTGCCAACTCCTCACCGATAATGTGGTTTATAACCTTCTGCACAACAGCAAATACAGTTGTCACCCTTTAAAATACATCTTTCTGTGCTACGTACTTGACCAAATATGTGAAAAGAAAAGAAGTGTCAGAGTGCCTTCCCAAAAAGATGCGGAAAAATTACTGGTAGATCGAGAACGTTGCATTAGATTACTAAATGAAAGGGCTTATTCATTGCGTGAGATTGCTAGACGACTTAAACGCAGCGTCAATTTTGTAAAGAGTATTGCGAGTCAAGAAAGCATAGACTTTCAAAGGCGTACTCAGTTTATTGATGCAGACATAGAAGCCCGAGTACTACAAAGCGCTCATGCTGGATTACACAGAGCAATAATCGCGAAGCAGGAGGGCGTGTCTGTAGGAGCCGTTGAGCAACTCATTCAGAGTGTGCCCGGATTGAGTAAAAAACGAAAACAGTTACGTTTGGATGAAAGGCGCATTGCTGCCAAACAAACAATCAGCGAAGCGATAGGGAAGTATCCTAATCATACTAGAAAAAACTTAAAAAGTTTATTCTACGCTGACTACACATGGCTGTATAAACATGACAATGAGTGGCTGTATCAAACACTACCGCCAGCAAAGAACTACAGCAAAAAATAGGAGTTCACACATGATAGATAAACATATTAAGCTATCAGATGACCTAATTTCAGAAGCAAACGCTTACTTGGAAAAGCTACCTAAAACACCTGAACAAGTAATCGAGCAGTGGGCACAACTTGGACAAAAACTTGCGGATGAATTGACTGAACTTCAAACGATGCAGTTTTTGTTAGGGGATCTTGATATCAAAGTCGAAGAGAAAGCCGAGATACCCTAGTAGATAAAGCTCAACTACCAGCTTTTAAAGTGTGTTTAAGTGTATAGCAAACCTTCTTACATCATATGTAGTTGCTCATACTTTAATTTAGAGTCTTTGAAAATTCATCTGACACCATAGCTATTGATCAACTCAATAGGAAAAAACTAATGAAAACTGAGCTTGAAGTTGAAAAGTCGACGATTATTAATAACGCGTCAGCATTTAAGTTAGGTAATAATATTCTCGATCGGTGGAAGTGTTCGCTCATCCAAAAATACTCGATCTTAGGGATTCCAAAAAGTAGCTACCATCGATATCTAGAAGATCCACACTCAATATCGTTAAGTAACGAGCAGCTTGAGCGATTAAGCTACATCACTAATATTCATCAAACGTTGAGAGTCGTATTTTCAAACGCTGAGAATACATACGACTTCATGAAAATGGAAAACCATAACCCATATTTTAATGGTCGAACCCCGTTATCAATTATCGATAAAGGTAGTTTGGATGCTTTATATGAGGTATTCAAATGGATTGACAGTATGAAAAAAGGGCTGTGGTAAAGAGTCTTAGTTGGAAGTAAGCTCCTTCTGGGGGCAACATAATCAGCAACAGTTTTAGTTAAATTGTCATTAGTTAGATTGGTCTCAACTCAAACTAGTATTAAAGCTTAATCGATTTTGACAGTCTGGACAGTGCCAAAAGCGCTCATACAATTGCCACCAAAATGGTGATAATATCAACTCATGAGAACTTGATTAATAGAATGTTAAAATGAATCTTAGTACTGCCAACGAAAATTTTCGTCAGTTAGTTGGGCACAATGTTACATATAGTATTCCTCCTTTTCAACGCGATTATTCTTGGTCTGAAGAAAACTGGGAGGAACTCTGGTTTGATATAATGGCTATGTATAGTGAGGATGATGAATCTGAAGTAGAACACTATATGGGTTACTTAGTTCTTCAAGGTTCTGAAAATAAGAAATTTACTTCAGTAATCGATGGCCAACAACGCATTACTACCATTAGTATTATTATATTGTCTGCTTTGAATCATTTACGAATATTGATATCAAAAGGCATTGATTCTGAAAATAATATTCGAAGGGAGAAAGTACTTAGAGAAAGTTACATTGGGTACATTGATCCTATTACGCTTAAATCAAAATCTAAGCTGACGTTAAACAAGCATAATGACCGATTTTATCAAACATATATAGCTGCCAATTCAGAAAATATACCCGCTAGAAATTTAAAAGCGTCAGAACATATGCTGAGGAAATCGTACTTCTGGTATATAAATAAAATGGATTCGAGATTTGGGCAAAAAGATACGAGTGGACTAGATATAACAGCTTTTGTTGATTCACTTGTCGATAAATTATTCTTTACTGTCATTACAGTTACTGACGAACTTAATGCTTTTAAAGTCTTTGAGACGCTCAACGCCCGAGGTGTAAAGCTATCTTCAACGGACCTTTTAAAAAACTACTTATTTTCGATACTTAGTAGCGACGATCCTCATGATTCAGTGCTGGAAGATTTAGAGTCATCTTGGGAACATATAACGGGACAGTTAAGTAGTGAGAGTTTTCCTGAGTTGCTACGTATTTTTTGGAATAGTAAGAATAGGTTAGTGCGCAAGAAAGACTTGTTTAAAACTATTCAAAAATCGATTAATGATAAACAAAAAGCTTTTGAGCTAGTGCGAGACTTAGAATTTAATTCTGAAATTTACGCAAATCTACGAGATCCAAGTAGTAGTGTTTGGAATGAAAAAGAAAAAGAAGCCCTGAATCAGTTAAGTATGTTTGGCGTTAAACAGCCATTGGCAATGCTTATGGCAGCATATCGGCATTTTTATCAATGTAAACGGTCCATGTTTACCACTATCCTTGAAGCAATCGCGACAATCTCTTTCAGGTATAATGTTATCTGTAGTCTCCCTCCGCAAGATCAAGAAGGTTTGTATAGTTCAGTTGCTATTAAGATCGAAAACAATGAACTATCTACAAGTCTTGAAATTATTAATGCCCTCAAAGATATATACCCTGATGACGTTCATTTTTCTGGAGCATTTTCCACTAAACAACTAAAAACCACAAATTCGAGGAATCAAAAAGTTGTTCAGTATATTCTTAAACGTTTAGTTGAGAATCAATCTGGAGAATCTTTAGACCTAGCAACGAATAGATATAATATTGAACATGTTCTTCCACAAAAACTTGGCAGTGGATGGGATGATTTTAAAGATGTGAAACATTCTCAATATGTATATCGTCTTGCAAATATGGTTATTCTTGAAAGGTCACTCAATAAGGATATTGGGAATAAAAGTTACAGTGAAAAAAGATTAGTACTTGAAAGCAGCTCTATCGACCTAACAAAAATTTTAGCTGAAAAGTATGATAGTTGGACTTCAGAATCTATTGATTCTCGACAGAAATTTCTTGCTAAACTCGCAAAAAATATTTGGAGAATAAACTCTCTTTCAACCTGATTAACTTAGTAAATAAATAGAAATTTTAATAGTTCACGATACCTTTAATCATTCTACCCATTGTAGTAATGCGAATGGCTCCTTTTCGTCTTGAGTTCAATTGATGAGTGCAACGCTATCCTTATTTAAGGAGGAATGTTGCCATGAAACAAAGAAAACGTATTTATTACTCACCAGAACAGAAAGCACTTATTTGGGACAGATATAAGCGAGGTGATTCGCTGCATGATATCGCTAGAATGTTTGACCGCTTTCATTCTTCTATTATGCCAACCATTTATCAAACTGGTGGGTATCGGCCACCAGAACGAAAAAGACATCCACAATCTCTCTCGCTTGATGAAAGAGAAGAGATATCACGATGCTTAGTCGGTAAACAGTCCATTCGAGAAATTGCCAGACGTTTGTCTAGAGCGCCATCTACAATAAGCCGTGAAGTAAAAAGAAATGGTGGATTGAAGCACTACCGTGCCGTAAAAGCTGAACAACGAGCATGGGACGAAGCATTAAGGCCTAAGCCATGTAAGTTAATTGGATCCCCAGAGTTATGTAAACTGATAGCTGTTAAGCTTAAAAGGGCATGGTCACCACAACAAATTGCGGGTTGGTTAAAGCGACAATACCCCGATAATCAGGAAATGTACGTGTCTCACGAAACCATCTATAAAACACTCTTCATTCAGACGCGAGGCGTTCTAAGGAAAGAACTGCAAAAGTTTTTGCGGTCAAAAAGAGCGGTTCGCAAGTCTCGCCAAGCTTCACTGAAAAGATTAGGTCTGGGCAAAATCCCTGATGGCGTTTCTATAAGTGAACGACCTGTATCGGTTGAAGATAGAGCTATACCTGGTCACTGGGAAGGCGACCTTATATGTGGCTCTAACAACAGTTACATAGCGACACTAGTAGAGAGGCACTCTCGATTCGTAATGCTGGCGAAAGTGGATGATAGTAAAACGTCGACCGTGATTGCTGCACTTATCAAACACGCTCAAAAGCTACCTAAGGAACTATATAAATCTCTAACTTGGGACAGGGGAAGGGAAATTAAAGACCACAAACAATTCACGCTAGCCACTGATATAAAAGTCTATCTCTGCGACCCTTACTCACCGTGGCAACGTGGTACCAATGAAAACACCAATCGATTACTACGGCAGTATTTTCCCAAAAGTACCGACTTATCAGTACACAGCCAACAAAAACTTAGCAGTGTAGCGAGACAACTTAACGAAAGACCAAGAAAAACGTTAGACTATGAAACACCAGCACAGAAATTTAACCGATGTGTTGCGCCCATTGATTGAACTCAAGGCTCATTGCGGCCAGTCAGGCAAGACCTAATTTTACTGACATGCATCACATCGGGTTTGAGTCAGCAGATAATATCGATTGATGTAATATCAACGGGAAACTTAGTTAATTTAAAAGTCAATTTTGAGCTTAAATAAACTAGCTTCTAATGGGGGTGAACGGGGAACTTCGTTAATCTACACAAGTAGGTTGTTTTTGAGCTAGCACCGTTACTTCTAGTACTGAATTATTTGTAAAAGCGAGCCATTTGGCTCGCTTTTTTGTGCAAATTTATACCTTTGAGTGCTAGTGTTTTGTCGGCTGCTGTGTACGTAAAACAGCCCCTCGGTGTCATCCTGTTCGATAGGTGCGTATTTCGGTGAATCCGATCGGTCGTTTCGGTTTTATCCGATCACTTTTTCT
>OJEP01000210.1_pt1 | contig 26517 bp, 27 predicted proteins | sample 1593761 | NCBI WGS metagenome assembly OJEP01 (sample SAMN05416783, study PRJEB24817) | seawater metagenome | isolation source: Sea water | place: Canada:Atlantic | collected 2013-11
GAGATAGGAGTCCGTCTCGTGGGCTCGGAGATGTGTATAAGAGACAGGCTTGAGGGCGTCGTTGATCAGCTTTTCGATCTGTGATGATGTTTTATCGAACTCTTTGTTCACTTTCTTGACGACTTTATCAACGTTTTGCTTGTTGGCTTTCTTCGCCATGAGGACTCTCTCCTTAAAGTGCGAGTTGATGTAGGGCGTGGGTGGATTCAGGCCAATTGCCGAATGCTGGAGGCGGGCCCCGAGGAACGTCTGGATTTCAGCGTCTGTTTCTTGATTACCACCTCCCGAATGCGCCTGAGCTTTTCGCTCAGGGCAGACGAGCGGTTGTCATTGAGTTCTATGAAATCAACGGAATAGAAGAAATTGCTACAGTGCTTTCTGCGCTCCGTCACAAGGCCGGTGATGCCATCCGCCCTGATGTCGTCAAACGGCATCTCCATCACGAGATCCAGGATAACCGTATCACCGGGGTTGAATATCTTGTCCGTCTTCATCACACATCCGAAGTGATCCAGCCCGAAAAGCGCGGCCTGCACACGCTCTCGGCGGAATAGACCACGCTTGACGTGAAAATGTGCGACAAGATCCGGCAGTGCTTCGTTCATCTAAAAATGATCTCTATAGGCGCCCCGAGGGCGTCCAGATGACACCCCGAGGGGGTATTCCTGAAAGTATATGGTTAAACAATAGCCACACTCTGCCAGTTTGGCAACGTGTTCAGTGTCATACGATAGAGCCCTCAGGCGGTTCATCAACTGTTTTTATCATTTTGGCCCGTTTTTAGCGTGTTGAGCTCGTAAATATCCGTGCGCCGGTCTTTCAGGTTGGTCACAGAGCCTTCATTGCGCACCAGCTTCAGCTTTTCCAGGTCCATATCGGAAAACATGATCATTTCCGTATTCGGCGTGGTTTCCGCCATTACCGCATCGTGGGGGAACGCAAAGTCCGACGGCGAGAATACGGAGGACTGGGCGTACTGCACATCCAGGTTCTCAACCTTCGGAAGGTTGCCCACGCTACCGGTGATCACCACGTAACACTCATTTTCAATCGCACGCGCCTGGGCACAGTGTCGGACCCGGAGGTAGCCGTTCTTGGTGTCCGTCCAGAACGGCACCAGAATAATATCCACCTCCTCAATGGCAGCCAGGCGCCCCAATTCAGGGAATTCGATGTCGTAACAGATCATGATGGCCACGCGGCCGGCGTCGGTGTCAAACACCTGGAATTTTTCTCCGCCCTCGATGACCCAGTCACGGCGTTCGTGGGGCGTGATATGGATCTTGCGCTGCTCATCCACTCGACCGTCGCGGTGGCAAAGATACGACACGTTGTAGACCCGATCATTTTCGAGCAGCGGCATTGAGCCGGTAATGATGTTGATGTTGTAGCTGACTGCCATTTCCGACATCTGGTTTCGGAACTGTTCAGTAAAGCCTGCCAGAAAGCGAATGGCCCGGGTCTGGTCCAATTGGTCGGTCAGGCCCATCAGCGGAGCGTTGAAGAACTCTGGAAACAGCGCGAAATCGCTCTTGTAGTCCGAGAGTGCATCCACAAAGTACTCCACCTGCTCCAGCACTTCTTCCACAGAAGTAAACTCACGCATCTGCCATTGAACCGCACCCAAACGCACCTGTGTTTTCTTTACACTGAGTACCGGCGAGGGCGGGGTATAGAGGATGTTCCGCCATTCCAGCAGCGTCGCGTATCCCAGGGATTTTTCGTCTTCCGGCAGGTATTTGTGCATCAGCCGGGTGACCTGGAAGTCGTTGGACAGCTGAAAGCTGAGAATCGGATCGTAAATATCCTTGCGATCCACTCGCTGGATGTATTCTTCCGGGGAATGCTGGTCTGAATACTTGTGATACCCGGGAATCCGCCCACCTGCGAGGATGGCGCGCAGGTTCATGGATCGGCAGAGTTCCTTTCGGGCCTCATACAACCGCCGGCCGAGGCGGTAGCCGCGATAATCGGGGTGGATAAATACATCGAGACCGTAAAGCGAGTCGCCCTTGGCGTTGTGCCAGATCTTTTCGTTGCGCAGGATCAGGTCGTCGTAGGTGTGGGGGTTGCTGAACCGCTCATACTTGACGCAAACCGTGAGGGCCACGGCCACCAGGTCACCGGATTCCTCGATACAGATCTGACCATCCGGAAACTGCTGCACCAGAGCTTCAATCGTGTCCTCTGGCCAGGCACCGCCAATATCGTCATAAACCCTGTCCATCAGTCGCTGGAGCTGTGGGTAATCGTTACTGGTCAGGTTACGAAGGTTGAGGTGCAGTTCTTCGTGGGCCATATACGGCAGCTCCCGTTGGGTGTGGAAATGACGGCAAGAATTGTTGATTGCCTGGGTATTTTATCAGAGAGCGCTAAAGACTTCTTATCAGATAAAGCTAAGGACTTTGCAGCAAACGCCGAAAACCAGTTTGTGAATGATCGGTAGCCGATACGCTGTTTGAATCGGTTGGTCACACACTGAGCCAGAACGTATCACGATTCAGGGTTTGAGTAGGACGCTTCTTTTGGCCCGGATAATTTCCGGATTCGCCGTTGGAGTTCGAGGAGGGTGCGGCTGCCAATGGCCTGGGATTCCTCAGTCAGGTAGGGATTCTCCAGGACAAGGACGTTCCGGCTATGCAGGTTCAGCTCATTGATGGTCTGGCCATAGTATTGGTCCAGGTATGCGCCGAAGCTGCCATCGAAAATGGCGCGTTCCATACCCAATTGAAGCCGGTGAGCCGTTTCATGGTCGTGGCGGTTGACGAAGAAGTATGAGGGCATTGGGTAAGCCAATAGCAGGTCGGGTTCGATGACGAAGTCCTGATTGTTTTCAAGCTTCAGATCGAACATGACCTCACTGACACCCCGAGCGAAGCAGTCAAAACGATGATTTTCCAGCATGCGGAAAAGGATTTCGTAACGCGAGTGAGTCACCACATTGACTCCGTTGACCTGCAGAATCGCGGAGTCCGGCCAGTGTGCACCCTGGCCGATGCGGATACCGGCTTCCTGCAGGCTGCCGAGACTGCGGATACCCTTGAACCTGGGCAATGATTCCTTAAGCACGACACACACGCGAAGCCCCAGAAGCCCGCCATCAATCGGTATTGGTATCGCCTGCAGGTTCTCTTCCCTCTGGCTCGATGTTGCAACATTTGCGAGGTCTACCAAACCTGATTGCTGTCGCTCAAGTTCACGGATCACCCGGCCCTGGGCCATCTCCGGGGTACGGGTGATTTGATAGGAACCGTATTCCGGAGTCTTGTTCAAGGCGAGGGCGACCAGGGCACGTATGGGCGGGCTGTCGTAATTGCGGTACCACAGACGATATTCCCTTGCCTGTGTTTCTCCAGATGGGTATTCCGAAGACACACCGGTTCCCGGGCAAACCAGAAACAATGCCAGGGCCGTTAGCCAGCCATGCGCACGCCTCACTTTCATTGAAGACATACTCCCGCGTCCATTCGAGTTTCTTGTGGTTGCCCGTTTTGATATCAAAGCAGTTTAGGTGAATTTCCATGTCGGGGAAGGATTTGCCGTAAAAAATCCCAAAAACAGTTGCGATACCTTTCAAACGGTTGCAATCATGGGTGTTAAATCACTAACAGGTAAAAAACATGGCGTTCATCGACAATCTGATAGGTGCAACCGGCCATTGGGTATCTGAGTCGGACCCTGGGGCGCGAATCACCCATCCGCTGGCATGGCTCCGTAAAACCAGTGGTTACGCGGCCGTTAACCGGATTATTGGCCTATCGATCCCGTTTGCACCACGGAATCGATTCAGTGTTGAGGAGATTCGCCCGGGGTTCGTTAAGGCAAGAATACGCCTGAAAGGCAATAAGAACCACTTTGGCAGCCTCTACGCTGGTGCCTACTTCCTCGTGGCGGAAATTCCCGGTGGCGTGTTGACGTTGTTTGATCTGGGGCCGGCTTATACGCCCATTCTCAAGGAAATGACGCTTCAGTTCCTGCAGCCGGCAAACTCCGACGTGTTTGTGGAGTTCTCACTGGACGCCGCCACGGTGGAAGCCATCAAGGCTGAGGCCGATGCAACGGGTAGGGCTGCGTTTGAGTTGCAGGGCACACTGTACGACAGTGAAGGTAACCATGTGGCCACCTCTATGGCCCAATATCGCGTTCGCAAGAAAGGCTTCCAGGCGCAATGAGCTGAGGTCCATTCAGGCGCCGTCCAACTCCCGTAGGGCGGCGAGGAAAGTCTCCCCATATTTTTCGAGCTTTGCCGCACCCACGCCGTTTATCTCAGCCATTTCGGCAAGGCTGTTCGGCTTCTTGTCCAGGATCTCAAACAGCGTGGCATCGTGGAAAATCACGTAGGGTGGCACGCCTTTCTCATCCGCCAGCGATTTGCGGCAGGCGCGTAGCGCTTCCCAGCCGGGTTTGTCCGTGATCTGGTCCGCGATCCTGCGGCGGCCGGCCCCTGATGATCCACGGCCACTGGAGGCTTTCACCACGGGATCTTTGCGTAATTGGATGGCAACCTCTCCCTTAAGTAGCGGGCGGCATTGCTCCGTAAGCTGCAACGCTCCGTAGCCTTCCGGGTCAGCCCTGAGGTAACCGTTGGCCACCAGTTGACGGAACACGGACTTCCAGTCATTAGCCGACAACTCGGTACCAATGCCGTAGGTGGAAACCGTTTGATGGCCGGACTGCAGGATACGTTCGTTCTCAGAGCCGCGTAACACATCAATTAAATATGTGACCCCGAAACGTTGCCCGGTCCTGAAGACGCAGGATAGCGCCTTCTGAACGGCAACCTTACCGTCCCAGGTTTCCGGTGGGGTCAGGCAGGTATCACAGTTCCCACAGGGCTGTTCAAGGGTGTCGCCGAAATACCGCAGCAACACCTGTCGCCGACAGCTTGTCACTTCGCACAGGCCTAGCATGGCATCCAGTTTCTGGCGCTCAACCCGTTTGAAGTGGTCATTGCCCATGGAGCTTTCGAGCATCTGTCGCAGTTTGATTACGTCCTGCAGGCCATACACCATCCAGGCGGTCGAAGGCTTTCCGTCACGGCCGGCTCGGCCGGTTTCCTGATAATAGGCTTCCAGGCTTTTGGGCAGGTCCAGGTGGGCGACAAATCGCACGTCGGGCTTGTCGATGCCCATGCCAAAAGCAATGGTGGCCACGATGATCACGCCATCCTCGCGAAGGAAGCGCTCCTGATGCCGCGCACGATCACCCGCATTGAGGCCCGCATGATAGGGCAGAGCGGTGTAGCCTTTGTCACTGAGCAGCTTCGCGGTGCTGTCGACTTTATTGCGGGAGAGGCAATAAACGATGCCACAGTCGCCATCATGTTCCGCTTTAATAAAATCCAGTAATTGTTTGTTAGCGTTGGTTTTTGGGGCAACCCTGTACTGGATATTCGGGCGGTCAAAGCCACTGATAAAATGTCGGGCTTCGGTCAGAGAAAGCCGTTCGGCGATCTCCTTGCGGGTGCGCTCGTCAGCTGTGGCGGTGAGCGCAATGCGGGGTACGTCCGGGAATTCATGAGCCAGCCGGCTTAGCTCCAGGTAGTCGGAGCGGAAGTCGTGCCCCCACTGGGACACACAGTGAGCTTCATCGATGGCAAACAGGGAAATGGATGCGTGGTGCAACAGGTCCAGTGTTCGAGGCTGTATGAGCCGTTCCGGAGCACAGTAAAGAAGGTCCAGTTCGCCCGTCATAAGGGCGTTTTCAGTATCCCGGGCCTGTTCGAAATCCATGGTGGAGTTCAGAAACGCGGCCCTAACGCCCAGTTCTTTCAACGCCGCCACCTGATCCTGCATCAGTGCGATCAGCGGTGATATGACGATGGCCGTTCCGGCGCGAACCAGGGCTGGCACCTGATAACAGAGGGATTTCCCGCCGCCGGTGGGCATCAATACCAACGCATCGCCACCATTAACAAGTTCGCGGATAATGTCGCCCTGTAAGGGCCGGAAAGTCTCGTAGCCGAAAACACGATGCAGGACTTCTTCCGGGTCCTGGTCGGAAACACGGGGGCGCTCTGTGCTGAGTTGTGCAAAATCCATGACTTGGCCAGCGGTTTTGGTTGACGGTAAACGTTAGGGCGTTAGCTTGGATGTCAGAAAGTGTCGTTCTGGCAGGCGAGCCATCATACCAGAAACCGGCCAGGGAATCGGCGGAGACAAACAAACCTTATAAACGCTACAATGCGCCTTTTTTCTGCACCCAACAAACAGGAACTCCATGCAGGAATTTGACGCCATCCGACCTTACTCGGACGAGGAAACCGGAACCGCCATCAACAATCTGGTACGGGATCCGGAATTTCTGGACATGATTGGCCGCTTCAAATCGCCCACACTGGCCAAATGGGCACCGGCGGTTCTCCGGGTATGGGTCAAGCGCTGGCTGGCCAACCACTTCGGCGGGGTTACTCGTATCGATGATCTCCAGGCGCGATTGTCTGGTTACGTTGGCGAACTGGTTGATCACACAACGACCCGGGTTACCCACAGTGGACTGGAAAATCTGGACAAGCAGACCGCTTACCTGTTCATCTCCAACCACCGCGACATTGTGTTTGACCCGATGGTGGTCAATTACCTGCTGTTTGCGAACGACTTCAACACCACCCGTATTGCCATCGGCGACAACCTGCTGGCGAACCGCGTGTTTGCCGAGATGATGCGGCTGAACAAGAGTTTTGTTGTCCGCCGCAGCATGACCAGTCCGCGTGAAATGCGAGACGCCTACATCATGCTTTCGGCGTTTATAAATCACAGTATTGATAACAACGAGAGCATCTGGATTGCTCAGCGTGAAGGGCGCGCCAAAGACGGGCTGGATTTCACCGATCCCGCCATCGTCAAAATGTTTTATATGAGCCAGAAGAAAAGCGGGTTGGATTTTGGCGAAGCCATGAACCGGCTGCACATCGTTCCAGTCTCTATTGCGTACGAGTATGACCCATGCGATATGGATAAGGCCCGAGAGCTGGAAACCCGCTCCCGCACGGGGAAGTACATTAAGGCGGAAGGTGAGGATACCGACCAGATTATGCGCGGGCTTACGGGATTCAAGGGGCATGTGCACGTACATTTTGGCGCGCCCATCGCGAATGCCGAAAACACGCCAAAGGAACTGGCTGCCCGGATCGATCGGGAGATGCATGCCAACTATCACTTGCACACGTCTAATCTGGTGGCCTATCAGCAACGGGGCATACACCCTGATTCACACGCCACCAGAGACTCTGTGAGCGATGCGGTCGTGACGGCAGAAGCCTGGTCAGCGGCGGAAATTGAAGCTGCTGAAGCGGAGATGGAGCGTCGACTTGATGCCTGCGACCCGGCGATTCGGCCCTATCTGCTGGATATGTACGCCAACCCGGTGGTGACAGCACTTGAGGCCCACAATGGCAATGGCGCGACGAATACACCAACGGAACAATCCTGATACCCGAGGTATTTTGTGCAAGAACTTCAATATATTGAATTTGAAACCAATCCCCATCCTACTGCTGCCGTTATCTGGCTGCATGGCCTCGGTGCCAGTGGCCATGATTTTGAGCCGGTTGTGCCGGAGCTGGGGCTGCCCGACAATGCCGCAGTTCGGTTCATCTTCCCTCACGCCCCCAATATGCCGGTCACCATCAATGGCGGAATGACGATGCCAGCCTGGTACGACATCAAGGCGATGGATATTGATCGGGTAGTGGACACCGATCAGTTGGTGGCCTCGTCAGACGCCGTTGCAAAACTGGTGGACCGGGAAATTGAGCGTGGCGTGAAGAGCGAGAACATTGTGATTGCCGGTTTTTCCCAGGGGGGCGCCGTGGCCTACGAGCTTGGGTTGAGCTATCCGAAGCGCCTGGCGGGTATTATTGCCCTGTCAACGTACTTTGCCACGGCGAAGACTGTGAAGCGCTCGGAGGCAAATCGTGACATCCCGATCCGGATCTATCATGGCACCTTTGACCCGATGGTACCGGAGGCCCTGGGCCGGCAAAGCGTGGAAAAGCTGCAGGAGATGGGGTTTGAACCCACGTACGAGACCTATCCGATGGAACACAGCGTGTGCATGGAAGAGATCGTGGATATCGGCAAGTTCCTTCGCGATAACGTGCTGTAAAGCTCGCCTGCCGTTCGATTGGCGAAGCCTAAGCAGGGCAGGTTGCCTCGCTTAGCTTCGCCAGAACGCTGGTGAAAGCACAATCACCACGCTCAGTATTTCCAGACGTCCCATCAGCATACCCACCGATAGAATCCATTTGGCAAGCTCTGGGAGCGGTGCAAAGGTGCCCGCTGGCCCAATCGTGTCGCCCAATGCCGGGCCAACGTTGGTCAGCACGGTGAGGGCTCCCGACAGGCTCGTGATAAAGTCCAACTGCAAAGCGGCCAGCGCGACCGTTATGATCAGAAGGCACAACAGAAAGATAAAGGTGTAGGCAATCATCGAAGCGATAATTTCGTCACTGACCGCGCGACCATTGTAGTTACGGGTAAATACCGCCCTGGGGTGCAACAGTCGCATCAGCTGTTCCCTCAGTACGATCAGCGAGAGCTGGAAGCGGAACACTTTCATGCCCCCGGCCGTTGAGCCAGAGCACCCGCCAATAAACATCAGGAAGAAGAACAGCACAAACGCAAGTGGCCCCCACGCAGAGTAATCTTCCGAGGCATAGCCGGTTGTCGTGACCACAGACGTGACATTGAAGAGCGTCGACACGTAGCCGTTAACGAGGTCAAACTCCGTTGGTGAGACGTACCAGCGGTAAAGAGTCAGTAAGGCAGGTACCACCAGCAGGATGGTCACGAACAGCCGCACCTGCTGATCCCTGAACAGCACGCCGTGCTGGCCATGCATTTCCCGGACAAAAAGAAAGAACGGCATGCTGCCGATCATCATGAACAGGGTGGCTTCCAACAGAATCAGGTTGGAGTCGAACTTGCCCATGGACAAGTCGGATGTGGAGAAACCCCCGGTCGCAATACTCGTCAGGCCATGGTTGAACGCGTCAAAAAGGTTCATGCCGGATAGCCAATAGATCGTTACCGCAAGCACCGAAAACATCACGTAAACCAACAGCAGGCCACGACTGAGGGTCTTCATTCGCGGCAGGGCCTTATCCGTCCATTCAGAAGACTCCGTTGCAAAAAGCCGCATGCCGCCCACGCGGAGGAAGGGCAGTACGGCAACGAACATGCCGATGATCCCGATGCCACCAATCCACTGCAGCACAGAGCGCCAGAGCAGCAGGTCCTGGTCCATGGAGTCCAGGCCTGTAAGCACCGTGGCACCGGTGGTGGTGATGCCGGATGTGCCTTCGAAAAAGGCCTCGCCGAGGGTGAGTCCGAGGTCACTGAGGTAGAACGGAAGCGAGGAGAGCAGGGCGATGATAAACCAGCTGGAGACAGTCAGAACGAACATGTAACGCGGCTTCAGGTCTCTTGGCTGGCGGTAGGTCGTGAGGATACCCAGTAGTCCCGTGCCAAAACAGATAGCCGCAGACTCCGCAAACGCCATGGCATTCGGCGATTCAGAAGTTACGAGAAGAAGCACAGGTAAGGTCATGAAAATACTAAGAAGTATAAACATGACGCTCATGATAAAGATTACGGGGTTCAGGTTTCTCAAAGGACGCTCTAGCCGGCTGAACAGAGAGACGGCGTCAGAATACATGCGGCTTGGGGCTTTCGCAAGGTGGAACCCGAAGTGTGTCAGGGTCTTACAGGTACATTAAATCGCTGTAAATTCCGCGTAAATAAGGATCCTGCCGCTGGTGTTTGTCGTCAGCCTGATGCAACTTCGGATTGTGAGTCCGGTTTGGAATCAATAGGAGTATTCAAATGAAAAAGCCAATTGCACTGATTCTTGGTCTTTCCGCAGTACCTCTGATGGCGTTCTCCCAAAGCGCCTCCGCTGATGTCTACAAGTCTGGCGGCGGTAGCCTCTATGCCGGCCTGAACTACAGTTTTATCAATATCGAGAGCGGCGGCGACGACGTTGATGTTGGTACGCTGTCCGCGAAGGTTGGCGGCCTGGTGACGCCCTTTTTCGGGCTTGAAGCCCGCGGTGGTTTTGGTGTGGACGATGATCGTACTGGCGGCGTCGATTACTCGCTGGACAATTTTTTCGGCGGCTACGCCACCCTGAATCTGGCGAACGAATCGCCTGCAACACCCTACGTCATTTTCGGTGTTACCCGAGTTGAAGTGGAAGCGGAGTCGTTCCTGGGTACTACCACCGAGGATGAGTCGGACTTTTCCTATGGCGCTGGTGTGAATGTTGAGCTGTCACCGGAAGTGTCTGGCAACGTGGAATACATGCGTTACTATGACAAGGATGGCTCCACCGTTGACGGCCTGGGCCTGGGCGTTACCTTCAACTTCTGATCGGAGCGCTCTGCAGACAGCAACCTTGGCGGCGGAGGCCTGTTCGCCGCCGTTATTGGGAGTCAGCTTGAATCACCTTGCTCATCTCTTCCTTGCCCCGGATTCCCCCAAGGCTCGTGTGGGCAGCCTGCTGGGGGACTTTGCGCGAGGCATTGTGCCGGACGAACTGCCCCGGGAAGTGAGAGTGGGGCTGCGGCATCACAGGGCAGTGGATGCGTTTACCGACCAGCATTCACAAGTCATTGCCAGCAAGCGGTTATTCTCCCCTCAGCGCCGACGTTTCTCGGGTGTGGCGCTGGATATCCTCTACGATCACTACCTGTTAAGAAACTGGCAATGCTTTAGTCATGTGGATTCCGATACCTTTATCGATCAGGTCTATCGGGAACTCGATGAAAACGCGTCGTTAATGCCTGACAGAATGCAGAGGGTGACTCAGCAGATCGTTCTCCACGACTGGTTCCACTCATACCAGGATATTGACAACATTGGGTATGCACTGGACCGGGTCGCCAATCGCATACGGTTCAGGAATGCGTTCAGCGGAATCATCGAGGAGATCAAAATCCACGACCAGGAACTCGAACGCAGGTTCCTGAGTTTTTTTCCTGAACTCAAACACTTCGCCACAAAGGATTTTGAATGTTGACGGACTCCAAGAGATACGTTGTCGCTGCGCTTTTCGCGTTCCTGATCCCCACCATCGCCATGGCTGAGAAAAACAGTAATGAAAACGCTGTGCCAGAGCGACTTGGTTTTGTGGAATGGCTTGTACTCGAGGGTACAGGACTGCGCATGAAGGCCCGGCTGGACACCGGGGCCAAAACCTCTTCACTGCACGCAGTCAATGTTGAGCCGTTCATGAAAGGTGATGAAGAGTGGGTCAGTTTCCAGTTGCCGCTGGCTGATCACCAGGATGAGAACGACGCCGACGGCAAGAATCTGGAAGAGGTGATTCTGGAGTTCAGCCTACCTGTTGAGCGTACGGTTAAAATCAAGCGCAAGGGCGCACCCTCGCAGCGCCGGTTTGTGGTGGTCATGGATTTCTGTATTGCGGGTACCAGTCACAAGACCGAGTTCTCGCTCACGGACCGTGGGAAATTTTCCTATCCGGCACTGTTGGGTCGACGGTTCATGCGCGACGACAACATCCTGATTGATTCGGCGGACGCCTTCATCGCGAAACAGGACTGTGAGTACAAAAGCTTGGCCGACGTGGCTGAAGAGCACGCTGGGTGAATTGCCCGGCGATTCTACGCGTAGACAATTAGTTAGTTAAAGTCTACAATGATACCATATGTTCGATGGGCAAAAGTCCGAAAACAGTGGTGTCCGTTATGAGTAACGCGCAGAAACTCGCAACCGTCGAAAAAAACAATGTCTCCGGCGTTGGCCTGAAGACCGTGTTTAATATTCTGGACCGCTGGGGTTGCTCTGCAGAGCAGGTACAGAAAATCCTCCAGATCTCCCGCCCGGCGTATTACAAGTATCGTAAGGCACCGGAGCAGGCGAGCCTGACCCATGACCAGATTGAACGTCTCAGTTATCTGGTCAACATCCATGGCTGCCTGCGGATGATCTTCGAGAATCCGAAGAATGTTTACGGCTTTATGGCGCTGAAGAATGACAATCCATACTTCAACGGCAAAAGCCCACTTGAGATTATCAGCACGGGCCAGTTTGCAGCCTTGTATGAGACTTTCAGGCGTATTGATGTGTTGCGCGGAGGGCTCTGGTGAGCCAGGAATTGCCGCCAACGATCACACCCGAGAGCATTACCGGGTTCCGCCTGATCAACTCGAGGTTTCCGCCCATCAGTCTGTTTGATGATGTGGCGGATGAAGATGAGTTTGATGCTCTCTACGAACTTCAAGCGCTCACCAACCCCCGTCTTCAAACCGAGTTGGGTAATCTAAACCTGATCCGCAAAGCGGAGATTCCTTTCGGAATTCCTGGCTGCTCCTACGCCACTGGCCCGTTTACCCATGTGAACCCAGCGGGCAGCCGTTTCAGCGATGGCCAGTACGGTGTTCTGTATATGGGGGAGAGCATCGATACAGCGATAGCGGAGGTGGCCTATCACCAGTCACGCTACTGGCAGGGCGTTCACGGTTTGGACTACGACCGGCTGGTGTTCCGGGGGCTTAAGTGCAAGGTAGGGACGATGACCCTGCACGACGCCACGACCCTCTCCTTTGGAAACGCCATCTACGATGCTGACAGCTACGCGGCTTCACGGAGTTATGGTCGCAGGCTCTACAGGGCAGGGTCGGAAGGGCTTCGGTATCACTCTGTTCGAAAACCCGGCGATACCTGCTGGGGATTATTCACTCCCAGGCACGTCCGCAGTGTTATCCAGGCGGCGCATTTCGAGTTTATCTGGAACGGTGAGAAAATCAGCTCGGTGAATAAGTTCACCAAGGCGTGAGAATACCGTTACGGTTTCCATTCACTTACGATCAAATCGAACAGTGCCCGCAATTCTGAACGTTCATAGTTTCGCACGCCGCATATCAGATTGAGGTTGGTGATCATCTCAGGATCATCAAAAATACGCACCCCTCCTCGGCTCTGTGATTGTTCCGCGAACTCCCGCTCGACAAGCCCAAACCCCATGCCGGATTTGACCATAACCACCGTGGAATACTCGTCGTCGGAACTGGTGGCCGCTTCGGAGAGGCTTGCCTGAGGGCCAAGCAGGTCCTTCATGAAATCAAAAAACGGGCAGTCCCGGTTGGGCCAGACCCAGGGCAGGCGCCGACGTGACTCGAAGTCGGCCGGTAGGGTGTCGAGCTCCGTATCCGCAGGGCCAACAACGGAAATACGCACTGGCGTGAGTGGCACCACCTTCAACCTCGGGTCCTCGCAGTTCCCATAGACATACCCCAGATCCAGTTCTTCCGAAAGCACTTGCTCGACAATCTGGGTTGACGACCGGGTTTTCATTTCCAGGTTTAGATGAGGGAGAGCGTCCGTCTTCCGGCGGAGCACTTCGTCTACGCGAAGGTATTCAGGCGGTGAGTTGAGTCCAAGGCGGAGTGTTGCGTGAGGCATCGAGCGCAAGGAAAGCGCAGTGTTACGTATATCCTCTACGGCGGTAAACACCTGGCGAACGGGCATGAGCAATCGTTCGCCCGCCGCGGTCAGGGACATTCCCCGCTTACTCCGCTCGAACAACTGGACCTCGAACTCGTCTTCAAGTTGGCGCAGGTGTTCACTCACTGCCGATGGGGTTGAATGGCGGCGAGCGGCTGCGCGAGTCAGGTTGGACTCTTCAGCTACCAGGAGAAAGGACTTGAGCCTGTCCAGCTTTATGTTCATATTTTTCGAACACCAGGTTCATATATTGTCGATAGACGACCTAATAAAGCGGGTCGAGAATGGTTTCATTGTAGTCATCGTTCATATTTAAAGGAAGATGGAAATGAAAGCCACTCTCGTCAATCAAACACTCGGACAAGCACCATCGATTTCCTGTGTTCCCTCAAAGAGCACTATTCTGAGACGGGCCATTGCTGCCATCAAACGCTATGCGGGACGTTGGAGTCGCCGGTACCAATTGAGGAAGTCGCTGTATGAAATGGACACGCGACTGATCGAAAAGGACATAGGGCTACCCTATGGCGGCCTTTCAGAGGAAGCGCATAAGCCATTCTGGCGCGAGTAGTCCACACTGAGCCCTGCAACAGGGCTCAGTGGCACGTCTTCCAGAATGGGCTGTGTGCCTCGCGCACCAGTTCAGATCTGGTTGTTCCGATGTCCCATGCCAGTCGGTCCAATTCTCTCATCGGCATTCCCCGCAGGCGTCGTCTCAGGCGCGTGCGGGTTCTTTGGTTGTAGATATAGCGTTTGAGCCTTCGAAACAGGACTGTGTCGATGTTCATATTCCACCTCCGGTGCTTAATAAAATTCTATTGCTCCGGTGTTGGCGAAACAGACACAGATGGGTGCTATTGGGGGAGTACAGATTTACAATACAGTTGACGCCAGCGAAACGGGTGCTAACCTTCCGTAGGTGCCGGGCTCCCATATAATTTATTTATCAACATGACTATTCGCTTCGTGGCCAATTTGTGAGGGATCACCTGAAATATCTTGTTTCCCTAGTCCTCAGCCTGTGTCTCAGCCTGGCGTTTGCGCATGCTTCCATACGCTCGGAGTATGAAGTTAAAGCTGCGTTCCTCTATAACTTCACACGCTTTGTTACCTGGTCAAATGGGGCAACCGTTTCCGAGCCTCTTGACGTGTGCATCTATGGTGATGATCCCTTTGGTAACCTGCTTGACCCCTTGCGAGGTCGTAAATCCCAAGGTAGGGAGCTTAAGCTTCGATACCCTAACAAACTGGCCGATATTGCTGGATGCGACGTACTTTTTATAGGCCAGTCTCAGTCCAGAAATGTCGACGACCTGCTCAAAATGGCCCAGAGCCAAGAAGGCGTACTGACGGTTAGTGATCTGCCAGACTTCATTCGCAAGGGCGGCATTGTCGGTTACGTGAAACAGGGCAATGTCATTCGTTTCGAAATCAGCCTGAATGCCGCGACGGAAGCAGGCCTGACCATTAACTCCAGGCTTCTGGAGCTAGCGGTGAGGGTCCTACGATGATTGGGCAGTGGCGATACTGGCGACTTAAAACCAAACTGCTTTTCCTCACGCTGTTCACCAGTGCGCTCGGCATTGCCCTGGTCTGTGCGAGCCTCATCTTTGTTGAAAATCAGAATTACCGGAAACAGCTCGAATCTGAGCTACACGTCATAGCCAGCATTCTGGCGGAGCAGTCCGCGGCCGCCCTGGTGTTTGAGGATAACCAACAGCTGAGCAGTATCATCGCCAGCCTGAAGCGTATCGACACCATCCGGCAGGCCTGTGTTTACGACCAGCAGGGGAATGTGATGACTTCCCTGGCAGGGCGGCAGCAGATGCAATGCCCCAAGGCTGGCCCGCAGTTGGAAGTAGGGTTCGTCGGGGACGCGTATCGGTTAATGATGCCGGTCACACTGGACAACGAAGTGGTGGGGCAGCTTTTCCTCGCATCACACCTTGAAGTTTTGCGAGGCCATATCCGGACCTTCGTATTCGTTGCCTCTGGTATCGGCGCGGTGATCCTGATCGCGCTGGTGTTTTTAGCTCTCAGGTTACAGAGAATTGTGTCCGAACCCATTCTCAAGCTTTCAGAGACTGCCGAACGCATTGCCCAGGACCACGACTATTCCATTCGTGCGCCGGTTTCCGGCACCGACGAACTCGGGCGTCTGGGTAACACCTTCAACGAGATGATCAGCACCATCCAGCAACAAAACCACCGCATCCTGGAGAGCCGCGACAGCCTGGAACGCATTGTCGAGGCCAGGACCTCGGAGCTGAGCATGGCCAATCGCGAACTCGAGGCTTTCAGCTACTCGGTTTCCCACGACCTCAGGCAGCCCCTGAGGGCCGTTGAAGGGTTTGGTCAGGCCTTGGAGGAAGATTGCGGTGATCAGTTAAATGACATCGGTAAGGATTACCTGAAGCGAATCCGTGCGGCGAGTGTACGGATGGCAGGGCTCATCGACGGGCTACTTGTTCTTTCCCGAGTCAGCCGACAGTCCATGGAGAACCAGACGATAGACTTGAGTCAATTGCTGGAAGAAATTACCGAAGAACTGCAAGACATCAGTGATGAGGTGCCAACGGAAATTCTCATACAGCCAGGTATGTGGATTGTCGGCGATAGCCGAATGCTGCGTGTTGCGTTCCAGAACCTGCTTGCGAATGCATGGAAATACAGTGCCAAAGAAGAAAAACGGGTCGTCGAAGTGGTGTCCAGAAGGGAAGGGCGCTGGGTCTCTATTGAGGTTCGTGACAACGGTGTCGGCTTCGATATGAGGTACATCGACAAACTGTTCGTGGCATTCAATCGGCTTCATACGCCGTCGGAGTTCGGCGGCACGGGTATTGGACTTGCGACCGTATATCGTGTGGTTCGCCGACATCATGGTGATATTTCCGCCACGTCGCAATTGGGTGAGGGTGCGAGTTTTGTTGTGAAGTTGCCTGTTGCCGAAGATCAGGGCTAGACTGTAGTCAGGTTTAACCCATTTATGCAATTCGTTGAAAGGGCAAATAAAAACATGGATGGCCACTCAATCCTTGTGGTTGAAGACAACCCGGATGATCAGGTTCTGGCAGTGCGTGCTCTCAAGAGTGCGAGCGAGAACAGCCCAGTTATTGTATTGGAAGACGGGCAGGAAGCCCTGGATTTCCTGTTTGGCGACGATGCCAGGCACCCATGTAAAGATTTGGATTCGCTCGGTCTTGTTTTGCTTGATGTGAAGCTTCCCAAGGTCAGCGGCCTGGAAGTTCTAAAAGGCATTCGCTCCTCGCCACTCACCAACTGGTTGCCGGTCGTGATGGTTACGTCCTCTGATGAACCGGCGGACCTTTTGGATGCCTACCGTCTGGGAGCCAATAGCTTTATCACCAAGCCGATCAATTATCGGGAGTTTACGGAACAAATGAAGTTGCTTGCCCGCTATTGGCTCTTTGTTAATAAAGTACCCAAGGCGGGTGCGGTTCGCTCGTTTAAATAAGGTAAGGCCATTGACAGACACAGCCAGCCCTCTACGGATGTTGATCGTCGAAGATTCAGAAGACGATGCTCTGCTTCTACTGCGAGAGATGCGCAAAGGAGGCATAGCCCCCTATCATGAATTGGTGGACAGCGAAGACCGTCTATCCTATGCGCTTCGCCGGGGAAAGTGGGATATCGTCATTACCGACCACAACATGCCTGGCTTCTCTTCCTTTCGGGTCTTGGAGCTGACCAAGAAATACTGCAAGGACCTGCCAGTAATCATAGTATCCGGAACCATCGGCGAGGGCGTTGCTGTTACGGCAATGAAAGCCGGTGCGCAGGATTACATCATGAAAGATAATCTTTCCCGCCTGATTCCCGCCATTGACCGGGAAGTACGGGAAGGATTCATGCGCCAGGCCAAGCGTGTTGCGGAAACGGCCCTGGAGCATATGGCCTATCATGATAGCCTTACCGATCTTGTGAACCGTCGGGAGTTTGAACGGCGGCTCGTACAGGCGCTTGAAGACACCCACAAGACTGGCAGCCAGCATGTACTGCTTTATCTTGACCTTGACCAGTTCAAGATCATAAACGATACCTGCGGCCACGTAGCTGGCGATCACCTGCTTAAGCAGGTCGCCGGGCTGCTGTCACATCAAGTTCGCTCTGATGACACCCTGGCTCGCCTCGGAGGTGACGAATTCGGAGTGCTGCTGCGAGGTTGTGACGCGGTTCATGCGCAGAAGGTGGCCGAAAAGTTGTGCGAAGAGGTTCATGAATTTAGGTTCGTGTGGCAGAACAAGCCGTTTTCGGTGTCGCTCAGTATCGGGATGGTTGTGATCAACGAACACTACAACAGTGCCGGGGAGCTTCTCAGCCATGCCGATCTGGCGTGCTACGCCGCCAAGGATCGGGGCCGCAACAATGTCCAGCTATACGAAACCAACGACATTGAGATGCAGCAACGCGAGCGGGACATGAACTGGACCAGCCGCATCCAGCAAGCTCTGCAAAACAACAGTTTCTGCCTCTGGCATCAGGAGATGGTTGCCCTTCAGCCAGACGCGTCTGACGGTTTTAGAACTGAATTCCTGGTCCGCTTGAAAGAGGGGGATGATATCGTGCTCCCCGGCGCCTTTATTCCCGCGGCAGAACGCTTCAACCTGATGACAAGGATTGACCGAAAAGTCATCGAACTGGCATTCGAGTACCTTAACCGCACGGGCCTTGGGCGTGAGAGCACGGGAACCTTCTTTATCAATTTGTCTGGAAGTTCGTTCAACGAACCGGAACTGTTTCTGTACATCAGCCAATTAGCGGAGCGTTACAAGCTGATCCCGGAGCGTATCTGCTTTGAAATCACTGAAACTTCCGCAATTGCTAATCTAAATGCGACTCAGAGCTTCATCAATTCCGCCAAAAGCAGAGGGTTTAAATTCGCGCTTGATGATTTTGGCGCGGGCATGAGTTCGTTTTCCTATCTGAAAGCCCTGCCAGTGGACTATCTGAAAATTGATGGTGGTTTCGTCCGCAACTTGCTGGACGACCCTATTGATTTATCCATAGTCGACGCATGCAACCGTATCGGCCACTCTGCTGGACTCAAGACGGTTGCCGAGTTCGTAGAGAACGATGAGGTGAAAGCCCGCCTGATTGAACTGGGCCTCGATTACGCCCAAGGGTATGGGATTGCCAAACCTCGACCGCTGGAATAGTTAACCTTCCGTCTTCATTTACACTTCAATGGACGTAACCTCCAAAAGGATTATCAATGCTCGAAAATGGTGACCTAATTATTCGCTATCTTGAGCGATTGGGTGTTGAGTATGTATTTGGTGTACCCGGCGGAAGTATAGAGCCTTTTTACAATGCGCTTGCTCGCAGTGAGAGACGCGGCGGTATCAAAGCTGTCATCTCGCGACACGAAACGGGCGCAGCTTTCATGGCCGAGGGGTATGCCCGTGAAACAGGTCGCCTGGGTGTGTGCTGCTCAACGGCAGGTCCTGGCGCAACCAATCTGATAACGGGTGTGGCGTCTGCCTATGCAGACAACATTCCGATGCTTGTTATCTCAGCTCAGACGTCACTTGATAGGTTTGGACAGGGGTCTCTTCAGGAAAGCTCTTGCACCAGCATCAACACCATGGAGATGTTTGCCCGTTGCACACGTTACAACACGTTCGTCTCACATACCGCACAGCTTGAGACAAAGCTGCTTCAGGCTGTCAGCTATGCACTGGGAAACCAACCGGGCCCTTCGCACTTGGGCATTCCGTTGGATGTAATGAGACATCCTGTTTCTGATGACTCAAGCCATCAGAATCTACGAGCTTTTACTCATCACGACGTTGCACCAAGCCCAGATGCAACCCAGTTGTTATTGAAAGAGTTGTCGTCGGTTTCAAAAGTAACCGTTGTATTAGGGGAGGGTTCTGCAGAGGCTGCCCATATTTTAATTAGCTTGGCGGAATCGAAACATTGGCAGATAGTGACCACACCTCGCGGCAAAGGGATCGTCGATAGCTATCACCCGCTATATCGTGGGGTCTTTGGATTTGCGGGACATCAAAGCGCAGCGGAAGCACTCAAAACCACGAACGCGGATTTGGTATTGGTGGTTGGGTCTGCCCTGGATGAAGTATCAACCTCCGGATGGGATACAACAGCCATACTCTCTGACCGGTTAATCCACATATCAAGAAACCCTGAACACCTTACCCGATCCACGATGGCCCGGTTGGTCATCCTGGGTTCGCCAAAACTAACGCTCACGCCTATTGCAGACGCGCTTGCGATTGAAACCGGCGGAAGTTTTGTCTCTACGACAGAACATCACACGCAATTACCCACACAGATACAGCTCGACAATCGGGAAGGTTGTGAGAATTTCAGCGGCAAGATAAAGCCCCAAGCTTTGATGACCTATATGAGCAGGGAGTGCCCTTCAAACGCCAGGGTGCTCATGGATAGCGGCAATAGCTTCCTCTGGGGTATTCATCATTGGAACGTTCGCCGTAATGAGGATCAGGACCCTTCCAAAAAGTTCTTCCATATCGGTATTGGGTTTTCTTCAATGGGGTGGGCAATAGGGGCATCAGTCGGGGTAGCATCCGCCGTAAAGAGCGCCCCCGTCATATGCTTTACAGGTGACGGAAGCTATTTAATGGCTGGTCAGGAAATCACCACGGCATTGCAGGAGAATCTCAATCTGCTCATGGTCGTACTAAACGATTCCTCACTGGGGATGGTTAGACACGGACAAAGCCTCAGTGGCGGAGAGCCGATTGGTAACCGTTTGCCGGTTATCCGATACGCTGATATGGCGGAAGCCATGGGAATAGAATCTTATCGCATTGAAACAATGGAACAACTGCTTTCCCTGGATCTTGAATCGATCCTCCAGAGATCAGGTCCGTGTTTGCTGGACGTCATCATTGACAGAGATGAAGTTCCACCAATGGGATCCAGAATGAAGGTTTTAACGGGCGCCGTTTAAAGAGCACTGCATATGACTTCCAATTACGTCTACCACTCTAACTTTTGGCTGGAAGAGCCGGAAGATTCCAATCCATTCGCAGCCCGACAGTGCTTTTGCTCGGGCTACGATGTCTATGGCGAAATCGTTCCCCAGGCTGGCTGGTTCGACTATCTACTGCTCATGTTCCGCGGTGAAAAGCCTGCTCCCGGGGAAACAAGATTTTTGGAAAAGCTTGCTATGGTGCTGGCTAATCCAGGCCCCAGAGAAGCGAGTGTTCGGGCTGCCATGAATGCCGGAGTGGCGGGTACCAATCACAGTTCCGCTCTTATGGCAGCGCTGGCAGTGGGGGCGGGGCAGTATGGCGGTGCACAGGAAGTGGCTATTTCGGTCAGGCTCTGGCGTGAATGCGGTAGAGACATCCCAACATGGGTTGAAAGGCTCTTCAGCCCAGAAGAGGATGAGAGGGCGGATATTTGGCTACCAATGGAACATGCCCCAGGGTTTGATCCCAATGGGAAATCCATTACAACGCCTGTCTGGCAAGCGCTGAACTATCTCGCTGACCTCGCTCCTGGTGATGGTGCTCTTCAGTGGTTGAGGAAGCATCGGGAAGAACTTGAGCTAGCCGTTGGCTATCCTCTTGCGTTGAGTGGCGTCGCCGCTGCGACTTTTGTAGATCTGGACCTTAACGAAGATCAGGCCAGCATGTTGTACCTTATATTGAGGCTGCCCGGAGCAGCCGCCCACGCGATTGAGCAAAAAGGAATGGGGTGGAAGAAATTCCCATACTACGGGCCTGCTATCGAGTTGGCAGATGACCCCGGCCCGGTATCTGCTGATTCCGACAGGGAGGATGGACAGTGAGTTTTGAGCATCTTTTTGACACTGAGAACCGGTGGTTGACCTACAAAGGAAAGGCTTATTTATCCGATCGGGTGGTCATACATGGCAAGGACTTGCATAAAGAGTTGGGTGAAATGGATTGGATACATCTCTATCTCTACGCCATCTTGGGTAGAGATCCTGGTGAGAATGTTGCCAAACTGCTTAACTTTTATTGGGTTTCAACCAGCTACCCGGATGCATCCATTTGGCCAAACCACGTCACCGCCCTGGCAGGAACCGTTCGAACCACGCCATCACTGGCGCTGATGGCTGGCATGAGTGTTTCTGAAGCGTCCATATATGGCCGCAGACCGGAAGTTCGGGCTCTGGATTTTTTCTACCGGGCAGGGCAGTGGTGTGACGAAGGTGGCCAGCTAGCAGATTTTGTCGATCAGGAAAAAGGAAAAAAGCGAATTCTATACGGCTACGGCCGCCCGTTAGCAAAAACCGATGAGCGAATATCCTACACCCTCGACAAGGCCAGAGAACTTGGATTGGCGGATGGTCGCTATCTCCAAATGGCATTAGACGTGCACCAGCACCTTGACGAGAAACACGGATATTCGATGAATGTGGCGGCAATTCACGCAGGTTTGGCTGCTGATATGGGACTCACGTGCCAAGAGTACCAGTTGTTCCTCACCCCATGTTTTGTGACAGGTATGGCTCCATGCTACCAGGACACCAGAGACAAGCCTGAAGGTAGTTTCTTTCCTGTGCGCTGTGAGAATATCGTTTATGGTGGCCCGGCCAAACGTAAATGGCGGTCAGATTGAAAGATTCGCAGTTGGAGGGGGACAACTCTAAAAACGGTATTGGAGCTCCCCAACAACTTGTCGCCTTGGCATTGGAAAATCATTGGGGATTGCAGGGACGGGATCGGCGTAGGGACTAGGATCTCTGACGTCTTCGTCAAACAGATTCTTCACTGCCAAAGAAACTGTCCAGTCAGGCAACACATCAACGGCTCTTAGCGTTAAATCCACCGTTGTATAATCATCCACTGGGGAGCGGGGGTCACTGGCCACTCGCTTCTGTCTGCCAACCCAATTGAGTTGTGTGACAAAATCCCAAACCGGGCTTACACTCCATTCCATACGCCCATACAGCTGGTGATTCGGTGCTTCGCCAACACCAGAATTGTTTCGTTCATCGGTCGACTTTTGATACGCATAGTTCGCCGTTAACTTTACTTCGTCGACCGGACTGTAGGTGAGTTCAACTTCACCGCCATGTCCTGTCCGGTCCTCAGAGTTTCGGTACTCCTGGGATACGGGGCCGGTCACAGCAATTGCCGTGATCAAGTCCTCAATCTCGTAGTAGAAAAGGTTAATGCCATAGAACAACTGCGCATTCAGCTGATGAGAAACAGCGATCTCAAATGTATCAATCGTTTCCGCGCCTAAGTCTGTGTTACCCATCGTGACGGGGTTGTTCGCGACGTAAAGTTCGTTCAAAGAGGGGGCGCGGAATGCCCGTCCATATAGGAGCTTTGTGGTGACGGTATCGGTGGTTGCCCATATTAAAGCCGCTCGGGGATTTATTGCACTGCCGAAATCTGAATAATCATCGAAACGAATACCGCTTACCAATTGCCAGTTCTGGGCGAACTGCCACTCATCTTGCACAAAGACATAGTAGCTGAGCCGATTTTCTTCAGGCATCCAAACCTCAGTCGGGTCGCCGGAAACATCAACCACGCTACCCTTAGGACTAAAATCAGGGTTAAAGTTTTTTCTTTCGGTAACCTCATACAGATCAGCCCATAGGCCGCCGATGCCCGTTTGTATGCGATGGTTTGTGAAGCCGCGGTAGATTGCACTGAGGTCAAAACGAGCCTGATGTTCCTTGTATCCCGGGCTTCCAATCAGACCCTCCGGAAAAGCACCGTCAAAGGCTCCGGGTGGGTAGAGAACAATGTCGTTCTCAGGCTCCTGAGTTATATTGAAATAAGATACCCGTGCTTCAACGTCCAGCGAATCGGCTAGCTCCGGAAATCGATAGCTGAAATCAGCGTTAATCCGTCTGGAGGAGAACTCGCCTTCTGGATCCAGGGCCTGAGCAACACCCGGGCCAGTACCAAGGTTGCTGCGGTCTTGGAGACCTGCGCGGAATGTCCATTGGTCACCGCCAACTTCAAAGCGAGCATCCAACTGATCTACACCCGTATTAACGGGGCCGGGGGCCAACGAAGCCGATGTACCGAAGATTTCGTCAAGATTGGTTTGAGCATCTCTCTCGACCGTTTCTCGCCAACCGTCGGTGGTTTGATATTCCAAAATCAGGCTCAAACCCAGATCGCCTATCTGGTGGCCCGACTCCAACCAGCCTCCTCGGGTATCGAAACTCCCAACCCTTCCACCGACTGTTTGACCGTCCACGGATTCCGGACCTTTCGTAATGATATTGATCACACCGGAATAAGCATCGGCCCCATAAAGTGCAGAACCAGGGCCCCGGATAACTTCGATACGTTCAATCGCCTTGACCGGCATGCCACCCCAGGCATTGCTGCGGTTCCCGTACATCATTGTGGTAGCGGGTATTCCGTTGATCAGCATCAGCGCTTGAGGGTTGTTGCTGGACGTAATGCCCCGAAACACATACTTGGGCGAGAAGGCCTGATCAGAGTGATTCACATGGAGCCCAGGCACCGTTTCAAGTACCTGGTCCAAGTCCGTGGCGCCCATGGCCGCAATGTCGTTTGCATTAATCACCGACGTGATCGCAGCGGCCTTATCCAGGGGGGTTTCGGTTCCGGAGGCAATCGAGACAACGCGAATTTGGCCGAGCTCTTCCAGGGAAATGTCCCAAAGAGACTCATCTACCGCAACAACATGTGGGGAAACTGAATAGCAAACAACGGCGGCAACGACCCTGGAAACCATCTTGGGGCGTAGGGCTCTGCTTAGGGGCGATAGACGTTGCTGCATGCGCAATCTCAGCACTTTACTCTTAATATTATTTGAAACGATTCAGCCAATGAATGCACTCCGGGACCCACTACTGACAAACCCGACGGTTATCTGCCAGGGGAGGCACACTTTCTAGCCAAACAGCGACTAAAAATGCAAGCTGAATAGGAGTTTAGCTGCATTCATCGTATAAGCAAGTATAAGCGCGGCCCAGAAAACTAAGACACTACCACACCCGCATTACCTGGCAGGAGGAGGGAGAGTAGGGAACCACCGTTGAACATTTTATACTGCTATCAAAGTTCGCACACATGACACGGTCATATTTCTCGCAACATTATGTAAACGACGATCGCAGTCTGGGTGTTTAATCTTTCAGGCTGCTGACGATTCACTCGTTAAGCACACGTGCCAGATCTTCAGGCAAAGGCATCGGCGCAAACGCACTGACGTTCGCACGCCCGGTATTTCCAACCGGAACCCATATGTGGGAAAAAAGCAGGGCCGCGAAGGCCCGAGTCAGTTGCCCAACGACCTCACGGGTACTCCGAGTATGCCAACCAAGCCGAAGCATACGCATGTGGGTCCCAGCGTGCGCCAAAGTATATCTCTGGCTCAGAATATGGGCTCGCTCAAGGTGGGTGAACGCTTTTGACAATTCACGTAACCCCTCGGCTTCTCGCGCTGCCGCGAGTTCCGTTTGATAGCACTGTTTCAGTTCCGCTTTCATTTAAAAAGCGCTCCCATTTTTGTATTTACCGTATAGGAGGTATCAAAGAGCCTGTAGCTACTGCAGAGTCAATGGATCGTTAGAAGGGCGGCTTATGCGGAAAAGAGAGAATCGGCCGGTGTGCGTGGATGATGTTGTAAATATCCCTGTTTCAGTTGCACCGCTGATTAGAGTTTTCCGCCCGTTGGTGTTTCGCCAGGTATTCCCATGGCGTCAGGTCTTCCAGTGAATCGTGAGGGCGCTCATCGTTGTATTCCGTCATCCAGGATTCGGTCAGTTCTCGGACTTCGGTGAGGTTCCGGAAGACATACATATTCAGGATCTCGTCCCGATAAGTCCGATTGAAGCGCTCAACATACGAGTTCTGAGTGGGTGTGCCGGGCTTGATAAACTCCAACTCGATATCGTGTTGCTCGGCCCAATCTGCCAAGGCAATCGAGATGAATTCTGGGCCGTTATCCATGCGTAGTTTGGCCGGGTAGCCTCGCCAAGCGATGATGCGTTCCAGAACCCGTATGACCCTCGGTGCTGGCAGATTCAGGTCAACCTCGATAGCCAGTACCTCCCGGTTAAAGTCGTCCACCACGTTGAAGGTGCGGAACCGGCGACCACAGAACAGGCTGTCGCTCATGAAATCCATGGACCAGCATCTGTTAACGGTGACTGGCACGCTCAATGGTTCCGGGTTTCGTGTCGGGAGTCGTTTCTTGCCCCGCCGCCGTTTATTCAGGTTGAGTGCACAATACAGCCGATGGACCCGCTTGTGATTCCATCCGTGACCCCAGCGTCGCAGCACCTTGAACAGTTTGCTGAAGCCGTAGGCGGGATAGCGTTCAGTCGCGCTCTGAAGCGCTGCAATCACCGGTTCATCCCGGGAGGTATCCGGCCGATACCGGTACACAGAGTCACTGATGCCAGCGATTCGGCAGGCTCTGCGAATGCTGACGCCGTGAGCCTGCTTGAGGTAATCCACCAGTTCTCGCCGAACGGCTGGCTTTACAGCTTTTTTTCAATCACATCCTTCAGCAGTTTGTGATCCAGGCTCAGCTCGGCGTACATCTGCTTCAGTCGGCGGTTTTCCTCTTCAAGCTCCTTAAGGCGCTTCACATCAGAGGCTTCCATGCCGCCGTACTTGGATTTCCAGTTGTAGTAGGTCGCATCGGAGATGCCGTACTCCCGACACACTTCCTTGACCAGGCGACCGCCCTCGACCTCCTTCAGAATCTTGACGATCTGGGACTCGCTGTACCGTGATTTCTTCATGTCGTTCTCCGTTTGCCTCATTGTAGGCCGGAGAACTCTAATTACGCATGCACCGATTTTAGGGGATGGTTACAATGTGTTAAGCGAACAACTCCGTAATTTAACATAATATACATTATGCGCAGTATTGGTTGATGTGGTAGGTTGAGCAGAGTCCACCGCACACATTACCCCGACGCCTTTACCCCAAGCATTTTCTTCCAGCACAGTACTCTACCGTGTCCGGAATGACGGGAGCGATTCACTCAAACGCTGTCCCTGAATCCATTGCTGTCTCTTATACACATCTCCGAGCCCACGAGACGGACTCCTATCTCG
>OJEP01000213.1_pt1 | contig 25618 bp, 31 predicted proteins | sample 1593761 | NCBI WGS metagenome assembly OJEP01 (sample SAMN05416783, study PRJEB24817) | seawater metagenome | isolation source: Sea water | place: Canada:Atlantic | collected 2013-11
CGTCGGCAGCGTCAGATGTGTATAAGAGACAGGGAATCAGTGTGGCTAACTCTGGCGGCTGGAAACAGGTGCGGATTTATTGGCTTACGAACAAGAAGCCGTGCAAGCCCTGAGTCAGCTGCGAGTGGGACTGAAGGTAACGTTCGAGGGACGGGAAGGTCAATCGTCACCAAAATTAACCGCAAGAGCGTGATCGTGCTGGGTGATGATTGCAGTACGCAGTATAAGGTCTCGCCGGGTCTGCTTAGACCTCTCCGTGATGTGAAATAAGAAAATCAACTGCGTCGTGGAATGACTGGTTACGCATGTCCGGGGCTGCAGGTCTTAGACAGCGGCGGTCGCTCGTAAGGGATCAATCTCTCTTCACCGATCATAATAATGCGGCCTTGGAAGCCGCTGGCGCGCAAGGAGATGGCGGCTTGGCCACCTGCTTGGCCACCGCCGACGATGATGTAATTTTCGTTTTTGGTCATTGCGCATCTCCCTAAGGTGGTTTATGGTCTATATTACACATAACGTAATCGCTTTACTAATATATAACTACAGACAAAGTTAATGGTAAAGCGGATCAATGGGTTTGAGCAGATTCCGGGGAGCATATGAGTGAATGGCATGTAGTAGCGAGTGTCTCGGATTTTGGTGACGAAGAGGTGATATGCGTGGTGGCCGCAGGCCGCCGTATTGCTTTATACAGTGTGGAAGGTGAGTACTACGCCACCGACGATGCTTGTAGTCATGGCAAGGCTAGCTTGTCTGAAGGTTTCCTTGAGGGCTATATGATTGAATGCCCGTTGCATCAAGGTCTGATTGATGTCCGCAACGGCTGCCCCGGCAGTGCACCGATCACCGAGGCAGTAGCTAGCTATCCGGTGAAGCACCAAGGTGAGGAGCTACTCGTTCAGATCTAAACAACGCGAGTTTGTCGCTAGCCGGACTAACAACAACAACTATTGAGGATAGGGAGAACGTAATGTTCAAGAAGAAATTGATTCGCAAAGCCAGCAGTTTGGTGGCTGGTGTCGTGCTGACACTGGGCATGGGGGGTAACGTTCAGGCCAATGAGGATCCGGTGAAGGTAGGCTTTTTCCTGCCTTACTCCGGTACTTTTGGTCATTTGGGGCAGGGGATAGATAACGGTATCCGCCTGGCCTTCGAGCAGGCGGGAAATAAGCTCGGTGGCCGTGACATTGAGATTGTGACAGTGCCAAGTGGTGCTAATCCGAGTAATGCGGTGAGCAATATGCAGAAGCTCATCTCTGGCGAGAACGTAGACTTCGTGCTGGGGCCCGTGCATTCGGGGGTAGCCATGGGCGCACTTAAGGTCGCCAGGCAGGAGGGCACCATCTTGGTGATTCCCAACGCTGGACTGAACGTGGCGACTCGCCAGCTTTGCGCGCCCAACATCTTTCGTACCTCCTTCTCTAATTGGCAGCCCGATTTTAGTATGGCTAGGCCAGCCTATGAGTCGGGTGTTCGCGAGGTGGTTACCATCTCCTGGCGCTATGCTGCCGGCGAAGAGCATCTGGGTGGCTTCGAGGAAGAATTTGAGCGGCTCGGCGGTAAAGTCGTCAAGCGTATCCTAATACCTTTCCCTAGCGTGGATTTCCAAGTACCCCTGACCGATATCGCCTCCATTGACCCAGATGCCGTGTACGCTTTTTTCGGCGGCGGTGGCGCAGTGAAGTTCCTCAAGGACTATGCCGCAGCAGGCTTGAATGAGAATGTACAGCTGCTCAGCACCGGTTTCCTTACGGACTCGATCGCGGGCCTGGGTGATATCGCCAACGGGGTTCGTACTACTCTCCACTGGAACCCAGCTTTGGACAATGAGTACAACCGCGCCTTCATTCAAGCCTACAAAGAGCGCTTCAACGAGGAAGCCAGTATCTACTCAGTGCAGGGCTATGACGCAGGCCAATTGTTGGTAAAAGCAATGGCCGAGGTCGACGGCAATACCACCGATCAGGAGGCATTGGTCGAAGCCATGGGTAAGGTGACCTTTGATGATAGCCCCCGTGGTCCATGGAAATTCTCTAAAGCCCACAACCCGATCCAAAACATGTACCTGCAAGAAGTGCAGAATGGTCAAAACGTGGTTATCGGTGTGGCGGCCGAAGCTCTGGAAGACCCAGCCACCGGCTGTGCTATGGCACAGTAAATGTAGTGCGGTGGGGGAGGTGTGTATGTAAGTAACACGGCCTCCATTCCAAGGGTAATGTTCGGGAGAATTTAAATGGACGGGAATACTTTCCTTATCCAGACACTCAACGGTGTGCAAGCGGGCTTGCTCCTGTTTTTGATTGCTAGCGGCCTAACGCTGATCTTCGGGATCATGCACATTATCAATCTGGCCCATGGCGCATTGTACATGATCGGGGCGTATTTAGCTTTTTGGCTAAGCGCACAGTTGGGTAATTTTTGGCTGGCAGCACTCGCTTCCATTCCCATAGCGCTACTGCTTGGGGTGGTGTTGGAGCGTTTTCTCATTCGCCGCCTTTATTCACGGGATCATCTCGACCAGGTGCTGCTTACCTTCGGTCTAATCCTCGTATTCGATGCCTTGCAGAGTATCATTTGGGGCAACGACTCTCATGGCGTGCCCATGCCTGAGCTGCTCTCGGGTTCGATCCAAATCACCGATAACTTGCAGTACCCGGTATACCGGTTGTTCGTGTCCGGCGTCTGTATATTTATTGCGTTGGCCATGTATTTGGTTCTGCAGAAAACTCGGCTGGGTATGATAATCCGTGGCGGGGCCAATAATCGAGAGATGGTGCAGGCGCTGGGGGTTAATATTTCTAAGACGTACACGGTGGTTTTTTCGGTGGGGGCTCTGATGACGGCATTCGCCGGAGTGATTGCCGCACCCGTGTCCTCAGTATATCCAGGTATGGGAAATGAGGTGCTTATTCTCTGCTTTGTGGTCGTGGTGATTGGTGGCATAGGCTCTGTCAAAGGGGCATTTCTAGGGGCGCTGCTGGTGGGGTTGTTCCAGACCTGGGGCATGGTGCTGGTGCCGGATTTTGCCGGCGCAGTGGTCTACGCGCTCATGGCACTGGTGTTGCTGTTCAAGCCCCGCGGTCTGTTTGCATAGGAGCTAATAAGTAATGCGTTGCTTACCCCGTTCAATACAGATTTTACTGATGGTACTCACTGTGGTGTTGGCATGTTACCCGATCTATGGAGAGGTGCTGGTGGGTGAGAAATACGATTTTTTCCTGCAAAAGCTCACCACCATCATGATTCTATCGATCATGGCGCTAAGCCTGGATCTGCTGGTAGGTGTGGTTGGCATGGTCAGCCTGGTGCAGGCTGCCTTTTTCGGCATTGCCGCTTACACCCTGGCTCTGGCTTCCCCCGAGTATTTGCCAGCGAGCGTCTGGAGCTCGCTGCCACTGGCACTAGGGATCTCGGCCCTGACTGCCCTTGTGATAGGGCTGTTGATCATCCGCACCAGTGGAATCTTCTTTATCATGGCGACCATCGCGTTCTCCCAGATGCTGTTTTATCTATTTCATGACGCTCCCTTTGCTGGAGGCTCAGACGGTGTGTTCATGATGTTCAAGCCGGAGCTTGCGATAGGAGGCATTCAGCTTGTGAATCTAGGGGATCGACAAAGCTTATTCTACGTTGTGCTGGGTTCCATGGTGGCGGTGTATTTGCTACTGAGCACCTTGCTGCGTGCGCCCTTCGGACACGTTTTATCTGGCATTAAGGAGAACGAGGTGCGAGTGCGCGCATTAGGCTACAACCCTGCGCTCTACAAGCTGGTTGCTTTCGTTATCGCCGGCACGATCTCTGGCTACGCGGGGTATCTGAACGCAACACAATACGGCTTTGTGAACCCGGCGGATGTGAGTTGGATGCTCTCGGCGCACGCATTGATCATGGTGATTATGGGGGGAATGGGCACCTTGTTTGGGGCAATTCTCGGGGCTTTTGTCTTCGAAAGCCTGCACTACTGGTACTCCACGCTTACCACGCACTGGGATCTGTTAATGGGGGTCACGGTTATCTCTCTGGTGCTGCTGCTTCCCAGAGGCATCGGCGGCCTGATGCTGGACCTTGCACGTCGCTTCGAACTTCGGGACGAAAAGGGGGATGAACCGCCGCCCACCAAAGGCGAAAAAGGAGCTGATTTATGAGCATGAGCAGGGCGGTATTGTACACCGAGGGACTGACCCGACATTTCGGGGGGGGTGACGGCGGTCGAGGATGTACCTCTATAGGGATAGGGCGCCGTTAGTTGCAATGCAAAAGTTTATCCAGTTCGATTACTTTTTTAATTCGCCGTTTTATCAATGATAATTCGGGGGTTATTTGAAAGTAAGAGAAGCCGTGCAACAAAAATAAAATCGATATAAGTGAGGGTTTAAAATGATAAAAACTTTAAATAAAAACTTGATTGTTGTTGGAGTGATTGTTTTTTCACACTCTGTTTTCGCTTTTGATGTGGTTGAAAGCGGGAAGCCGGTTGTCACGGGTGAGCCGAGCCGTGTTGGTCCGCCGTGGAACCATCGATCTACATTCAATATCCCCGGAACAGAAACAGATATCGCGTTTGGCGGTTATGTTAAATTTGACGCGTTGTATGATTTTGATCATGATCTAGGTGTTGTTACCGACCCTTTCAATCTTCAGAATCCTGCCAATAAAACCGATGGTCGTGCTACATTTACGGCCAATGAATCGCGCTTAAATTTCCGGACGAACACGAAAACGGATGCTGGTTCAGTTAAAACTTATGTTGAAGGTCACTTTGTGCCAACTGGCGGTTTCAATCTGCGTCATGCGTATGGAGAATGGAATAATATCCTGGCCGGCCAAACATGGACCAACTATATGAGTTTCGTTGCGGCGACTCGTACACTCCGACTGGGTGACCCCAGTGGTTTTGCTTTTACACGTCAAGGTCAAATTCGATATACCACTAAGTTCGATCAACACCTTTTTGCAGTAGCGTTGGAGGATCCAAGTACTGTGATAGCTAGGGGTGATGGGGTCCTCGCAGAAGGTGAAAAGGGTTTACCGGATCTTACAGCGCGATATGAATTTAGTCGTAACTTTGCAGTCAGCGGGATATTGCGCCACCTTTCTACGAATGGAAATAACGCACCAGTGGATGATGAGACAGTCGGTGCAGGCGTCCAAACACATGTCAGCTTACCGCTTGGTCAATCTACCTGGTTGAAAGGTACTGCCTCCTACGGATCGGGAATAGGAGATCTTTACGGTGAACCGGCTAATGAGGCTAGAAAAAGTATGCCGGACGTTTATGTAGATGATGACGGAGACTTGAAGACTGTTGACCTGCTCGTTTATGGGGCCTTTGTGAATCATTACTGGACACCAAAATGGTTCTCTTCAGTTGGGTATACTCTGATGGAGCAAGATCTTCCAGACAATGCTCGCTACTCAGGCGACATTGAGACGATTGATTATGCTTGGGTAAACTTGATTTGGGATCCTACATCCCGTGTGACGGTCGGTGTTGAGTATCAGTGGATTGAGGTTGAGCAAAATAGTGGCGTATCCGAAGATGGGAATCGGTTGATGGCTAGTCTTCGTTTTCAATTCTAGTTAAAAATAGAACGATTGACAATTAATCGAGAGCCTCTTGCGATGACTTGCGCATGAGGCTTCTTTAACTCATTTTTGTAAACCCGGTACCATTTAAAACTAAAGTATTAAAGCTTGACAAATAAGTCAGCAATAGGTTGAGAAATGAAAAGATTGATTATCTTATAAACGGAGAGTATTGATTCGAAGAGTAGTGAAAATTTTTAAGATGCTCCGTTTAGTTAAGAGGGTATGAAGGGGATGCGTATGGATCGGGGCTATCAAATTACTGAACAGTACAGCGGACAGAGGTTTCGCTGTAAATCAGGCCAGAGTGTACTCAAGGCCATGGATCAACTGGGTGTGAAGTGTGTACCTGTAGGCTGCCGAGGCGGTGGCTGCGGCTTCTGCAAGATCCGGGTGGTTGAGGGTGACTTCGAGTGCGGAAAGATGAGCAAGCGGCACGCCCCGCCTGAAGCCGTTGAAAAAGGGGAAGTTCTGGCCTGCCGGATCTACCCTCTGACGGATCTGATCATTGAGTGTCCGCCGCAACCGGCGGCGGACTTTGCGAACAAGCAAACAATAAACCGTTGAGGTAACTGTCATGAAAAAAGGTGTGATGCGCCCCGGCCACGTTCAGATCCGAGTGCTCGATCTGGAGGAAGCCGTCAATCATTACACAGACCTGATGGGTCTGATTGAAACCGACCGTGACGACCAGGGCCGCGTGTATCTGAAAGCCTGGTCCGAAGTGGATAAATTTTCGGTGGTGCTGCGCGAGGCGGACGAGCCAGGTTGCGATTTCATGGGCTTCAAGGTTGTTGATGAGGCTGCTCTGGTCCAGTTGGAAAAAGATCTGGTGGACTTCGGCGTTGAGGTCGAACAGGTTGCCGAAGGCGGGCTGAAAGATTGCGGTCGCCGTGTGCGGTTCACCGTTCCTTCCGGCCATGTGTTCGAGCTGTATGCGGACAAGTTGTATACCGGCAAATGGGGCATCAATAACGTCAATCCCGAAGCCTGGCCGCGTGGTCTGAAAGGCATGAAAGCCGTGCGTTTTGACCATTGCCTTTTCTACGGCCCTGAACTGGTGGCCGTGTACGACATCTTCGTGAACGTGCTTGGTTTCCATCTGGCGGAGCAGGTTCTGGACGGTGACGGAACCCGCATTGCCCAGTTCCTGGCCGTGTCCATGAAGGAACACGACATTGCGTTTATTCACCATGAAGAAAAAGGCAAGTTTCACCACGCCTCATTCTTTCTGGAGACCTGGGAAGACGTGCTCCGCGCGGCAGACCTGATCTCCATGACCGACACCTCCATCGATATCGGGCCGACCCGTCATGGCCTGACCCACGGCAAGACCATCTACTTTTTCGATCCCTCTGGAAATCGGAACGAGGTGTTCTGTGGTGGTGACTACACCTACCCGGATCACAAACCTGTGACCTGGCAGGCCGAGCAGTTGGGCAAGGCCATTTTCTACCACGACCGGGTACTGAATGAACGGTTCCTGACGGTTCTGACGTGATCCATTTTTGTTAGACAGGACCTTATTAGAACAGGAAAGGCTGCAATGAAAGACATTAAACACTACATCAATGGGCAATATGTTGGCTCTGCTAGCGGACAGATGTTCGACAACGTCAACCCCGCCAACGGCAAGCTGATCAGCAAGGTTCACGAAGCCGGGCGGGACGAGGTAGACGCCGCCGTCAGGGCCGCAAAAGCCGCTCTGAGCGGCCCCTGGGGCAAGATGACTCTGGAACAACGCACGAGCATCCTGCACAAGGTAGCCGATGGCATCAACGATCGCTTCGACGAATTTCTGGAAGCGGAGTGCCTGGACACCGGCAAGCCCAAATCACTGGCCAGCCACATCGATATTCCCCGGGGCGCGGCCAACTTCAAAGTGTTCGCGGACATGATCAAGAACGTGCCCACGGAATCCTTCGAAATGCCCACGCCGGACGGCACCGGCGCGCTGAACTACGCCGTACGCCGCCCCAAGGGCGTGATCGGGGTGATCAGCCCCTGGAACCTGCCATTGCTGCTGATGACTTGGAAAGTCGGGCCTGCTCTGGCCTGTGGCAACACCGTGGTGGTCAAGCCCTCCGAGGAAACCCCCACCACCACCGCCCTGCTGGGCGAAGTGATGAAAGACTCTGGCGTACCGGACGGGGTGTTCAACGTGGTTCACGGCTTCGGTGGGGATTCCGCCGGGGCTTTCCTCACCGAGCATCCGTTGGTGGATGGTTTCACCTTTACCGGCGAGACCGGCACCGGCGAAGTCATCATGAAGGCTGCCGCCAAGGGCATCCGGGATATCTCCCTGGAGCTGGGTGGCAAGAACGCCGGCCTGGTGTTCGCCGACTGCGATATGGACAAGGCCATCGAGGGAACCATGCGCTCAGCCTTCGCCAACTGTGGCCAGGTTTGCCTGGGCACCGAGCGGGTTTACGTCGAGCGTTCCATCTTCGACGAGTTCGTTGGCCGACTGAAAGAAGCCGCAGAAGGCATGAAGATTGGTCCGCCGGATGATGCCGAGGCGGATATGGGGCCACTGGTCAGCCTCAAACACCGGGAAAAGGTTCTGTCCTATTACCAGAAAGCCGTTGATGACGGTGCCACGGTAGTGACCGGTGGTGGCGTTCCCGATATGCCGGAGGAGCTGGTCGGTGGTGCCTGGGTTCAGCCCACCATCTGGACCGGTTTGCCGGAAAGTTCGACGGTGATTGCCGATGAAATCTTCGGCCCCTGTGTCCACCTGTGCCCGTTCGACACCGAAGAGGAAGCTATCGAACTGGCCAACAGCCTTCCTTACGGACTGGCATCAGCAATCTGGAGCGAGAACATTACCCGCGCTCACCGAGTCGCAGGCCAGATCGAAGCCGGCATCATCTGGGTCAACAGCTGGTTCCTGCGGGATCTGCGCACACCCTTCGGCGGCAGCAAACAGTCCGGCATAGGCCGCGAGGGTGGTGTGCACTCCCTGGAGTTCTACACCGAGATGAAAAACATCTGTGTGAAATTGTGAGTTGACCATGACTGCACCTGAAAACAGCCCGGAAATCGGGCGTGATATAACCGCCGCCAGCTACCGCACCAATGTCCATGACCATGGCAAGGGCAGTGTTCCGGTAATGATGATCCACGGCTCCGGCCCCGGCGTGACCGCCTGGGCCAACTGGCGCCTGGTGATTCCGGAACTGGCGAAGAACCGCCGTGTGGTGGCCCCGGATATGCTCGGCTTCGGATATACCCAGCGTCCGGAAGACAACACCTACAGCCGGGAACGCTGGGTCTCCCATGCCATCGGCGTTATGGATGCACTGGATCTGCAACAGGTGGATTTGGTCGGCAACTCCTTCGGTGGCGGCCTGGCCCTGGCACTAGCGATCGAGTACCCGGAGAGGGTTCGTCGCCTGGTGCTGATGGGCTCTGTCGGTGTCAGCTTTCCAATCACTGAGGGCCTGGATGATGTTTGGGGCTATCAGCCTTCCCTTGAAAACATGCGCCGCCTGATGGATGTGTTTGCCTTTAACAAAGGCCTGCTCACCGACGAACTGGCGGAGATGCGCTATCAGGCCAGCATCCGCCCCGGTTTCCAGGAATCCTTTGCCGCCATGTTCCCGGCACCGCGTCAGCGTTGGGTCGACAACCTGGCCAGCGAGGAGAAGCACATCCGGGCGCTGCCCCACGAAACCCTGGTTCTTCATGGCCGCGAGGATGAGGTGATACCGCTTGCTGCCTCACTGAAACTGGCGGAACTGATCGACCGAGCCCAGTTGCATGTGTTTGGCCGTTGCGGCCACTGGACCCAGATTGAACATGCCAACCGGTTTGCCCGGCTGGTGAACGATTTCCTGACCGAGGCCGATCAAGAGGCTTCAGGAGCAGAATAATGGAACAGAAACGTATACAGGCGCTGGGTGACGAGCTTTACCAGGCCATGCTGAGCCGGGAAGCAGTTGCACCGCTGACCGGCCGTGGCGAAGACATCACCATTGACGATGCCTACCACATTTCCCTGCGCATGCTTGAACGCCGCCTGGCGGATGGAGCTTCGATTATCGGCAAGAAGATCGGCGTGACCAGCAAGGCGGTTCAGAACATGCTCAATGTTCACCAGCCGGATTTCGGCTATCTGACCGACGACATGGTGTTCAACAGTGGCGAAGTCGTGCCCATCAGCGACCGGCTGATCGCACCCCGCGCCGAGGGCGAAATTGCCTTCATCCTGAAGAAAGATCTGAGCGGCCCCGGGATTACCAATGCCGATGTGCTCGCAGCCACAGAGTGTGTGATGCCCTGTTTCGAGATTGTCGATTCCCGCATCCAGGACTGGAAGATCGCCATCCAGGACACCGTGGCGGATAACGCCTCCTGTGGTCTGTTTGTGTTGGGCGATCAGGCGGTTTCTCCCCGCAAGGTGGACCTGGTGACCTGCGGCATGGTGGTGGAAAAGAACGGCAGCGTGCTGAGTGCCGGTGCCGGTGCTGCCGCATTGGGTTCCCCGGTGAACTGCGTGACCTGGCTGGCTAACACCCTGGGCGAGTTCGGCATCACCCTGAAAGCCGGTGAGGTCATCCTGTCCGGTTCCCTGGTACCGCTTGAGCCGGTCAAGGCCGGTGATTACATGCGCGTGGACATCGGTGGTATCGGCAGTGCTTCCGTGCGCTTCGCCTGACCCGGATTGAAGAGGACAACATCATGAGCAACAAAATCAAAGCTGCGATCATCGGTTCGGGCAACATCGGCACCGACCTGATGATCAAGATCCTGCGCAACGGCCAGCACCTCGAGATGGGTGTGATGGTCGGCATTGACCCGGAGTCCGACGGCCTGGCCCGTGCCAAACGCATGGGCGTGGCCACCACCGCCGAAGGCGTCGAAGGCCTGGTGAAAATGCCGGAATTCGCCGACATCGGTATCGTGTTTGATGCCACCTCGGCCGGTGCACACGTTCACAATGACAAGCTGCTTCGGCAACACAAACCCGACATCCGCGTGGTGGACTTGACCCCGGCGGCCATCGGCCCCTACTGCGTTCCGGTGGTCAACTTGGAGGAACACCTGGGGGAGGGCAATGTCAACATGGTCACCTGCGGTGGCCAGGCCACCATTCCCATGGTGGCGGCGGTCTCCCGTGTCGCCAAGGCCCACTACGCCGAGATCGTGGCCTCGATTTCGTCAAAGTCTGCGGGCCCTGGCACCCGCGCCAACATTGACGAATTCACGGAGACCACCTCCAGGGCCATCGAGGTGGTGGGCGGTGCCCAGAAGGGCAAGGCCATCATCATCCTCAATCCGGCGGAGCCGCCGCTGTTGATGCGTGACACGGTTTACGTACTGTCTGAGGCTGCCGACAAAGCCGAAGTGGAAGCCTCCGTTGAGGAAATGGTCAAAGCGGTGAATACCTACGTGCCGGGCTACCGTCTGAAGCAGAAAGTACAGTTCGACGATATTCCCGACGACCAGCCCATGAACGTCCCGGGCCTGGGCCGCTTCAGCGGCCTGAAGACCTCCATCTTCCTGGAAGTGGAGGGCGCCGCCCATTACCTGCCGGCCTACGCCGGCAACCTGGACATCATGACCTCTGCCGCGCTGGGTACCGCCGAGCGCATCGCCGAATCGCTGGTCAACTGAGGAGACTGAACCATGACTTATAACCCCGGCAAGAAGCTCTACATCTCCGACGTGACCCTGCGCGACGGCAGCCACGCCATCCGCCACCAGTACTCCATCAAGAACGTGCAGGACATCGCACGGGCCCTGGACAAGGCCAAGGTGGACTCCATCGAAGTGGCCCACGGCGACGGCCTGCAGGGCTCCAGTTTCAACTACGGCTTCGGCGCCCACACCGACCTGGAGTGGATCGAAGCAGTCTCTGAGGTGATTGAACACGCCAAGATCGCCACCCTGCTGTTGCCGGGTATCGGTACCGTCCACGACCTGGACAACGCCTACAGCGCCGGCGCGAGAATCGTGCGGGTGGCTACCCACTGCACCGAAGCGGACGTGTCCAGGCAGCACATCGAACACGCCCGCAAACTGGGCATGGACACCGTGGGCTTTTTGATGATGAGCCATATGCAGACCCCGCAGGGTCTGGCGGAGCAGGCCAAGCTGATGGAGGACTACGGCGCTACCTGTCTGTACGTCGTTGACTCCGGCGGCGCCATGAACATGAACGACATCCGCGACCGCTTCCGGGCGCTGAAAGACGTGCTCAAGCCGGAAACCGAAACCGGCATGCACGCTCACCACAACCTGGCATTGGGTGTGGCCAACTCCATTGTCGCTGTAGAAGAAGGCTGTGACCGGATTGATGCCTCCCTGGCCGGCATGGGCGCCGGTGCTGGCAACGCGCCGCTGGAAGTGTGCATCGCCGCCTTCGACAAGATGGGATGGGAACACGGCACCGACGTGTACGCCCTGATGGACGCCGCAGACGATATCGTTCGACCCCTGCAGGACCGCCCGGTTCGAGTGGACCGTGAAACCCTGGCCCTGGGCTATGCGGGTGTCTACTCCAGCTTTTTGCGCCACTCGGAAGTGGCGGCGCAGAAGTACGGCCTGAAGACCGTGGACATTCTGGTGGAACTGGGCAAACGCCGCATGGTGGGTGGCCAGGAAGACATGATCGTGGATGTGGCGCTGGATCTGCTGGCCGCGCAAAAAAAGGGGCAGAACGCATGAGCAAAACACTGAGCCGTGAACAGATGCTGGCCCTGGCCGAACACGTGGAGAACGCCGAACTGCAGGCCCACGACATCACCAAGGTCACCAACGATTACCCGGACATGACCTTCGAGGACGCCTACGACGTGCAGTGGGAAATTCGCCGCCGCAAGGAAGAGCGGGGCCACAAGATCGTGGGCATGAAAATGGGCCTGACCTCTTGGGCCAAGATGGCCCAGATGGGGGTTGAGACCCCCATCTACGGCTTCCTGGCGGATTACTTTAGTGTGCCCGATGGCGGCGTGGTCAACACCAAGGAGTTGATTCACCCCAAAATAGAAGCCGAGATTGCCTTTGTCACCAAGGCGCCCCTCAAAGGGCCGGGCTGCCACATCGGCCAGGTCCTGGCAGCGACCGACTTTGTCATACCGGCTGTCGAAGTCATCGATTCTCGTTATGAGAACTTCAAGTTTGATCTGGTGAGCGTGGTTGCCGATAACGCTTCGTCGACCCGCTTTATCACCGGTGGCCAGATGGCCGACGTTGCGGATGTGGACCTGAAAACCCTGGGAGTGGTGGTCGAGAAGAACGGCGAAGTGGTCGATGTGGGCGCCGGTGCTGCCGTGTTGGGCCATCCCGCCTCCAGCGTGGCCATGCTGGCGAACCTGCTGGCAGAGCGGGGCGAACACATTCCCGCAGGCACCTTCATCATGACCGGCGGCATCACCGCCGCCATCACTGTCGAGCCCGGGGACAACATCACGGTACGGTACCAGGGGCTGGGAACCGTGTCCGGGAGGTTCATCTAAGCCTTCAAAATATTGCCGCCGGAGCAAAAAACCTATGAGTAAGGCCGTTGATCTGTATCTGTACTTCAACTTTCGTAGTCCATATTGCTACTTGGCCAGCCGTTGCATGTTTGATGTGTTCGACCAGTATTGCGTCAATATTATCTGGCGGCCACTGGGAGGTTGGCATGGTCGTTCCGATCCGGATCGCGCAAAGGTTAAAATGCCTATCGCCCGGCAGGATGTGTCGCGCTGGGCGCGCCGGCTCGGTATGCCCCTGACGCCGCCGCCAAAAACCACGGACCCGACCCGCGCGGGTGCAGGCTCCTTGTTGGCAGAAAAGGAGAATCTGCTCAGGCCCTACCTGGTAACGATGATGCAAGCGGAGTGGTCAGAGGGCCGGGACATAGGTGATACCGATGTGCTGCTGTCGGTTGCCGAAAGCGTCGGGCTGGACGGAGAAGCCTTTGCTAGCGCAATTGACGATCCTGAAACCCATGCCCAGCTCGACCAGAACTGGCAGGAAGCTCAGGAGAAGGGCGCTCTGGGGGTTCCCACATTTGTCATCGGTGATCAGATTCTCTGGGGTCAGGACCGACTGGACTTCGTGGCGGAGCACCTGCAGGAACTGGGAGCAGCCCGCTGATGAGCAGGTTAAAGCTGATCGACAAGCCCGAATGCCCATTTTGCTGGCGGGTCCGAATTGCCCTTGCGCTGCAGGGAAGACCTGAAGACAGCCTGGATCGGTCGGATCCGGAGGTGCTTGCCCTATGGCAGGTTCTGTCGCCCAATCGCACTGTGCCGGTGCTGATAGACGACGATCTAGTGCTGACGGACTCCGGTCCCATGCTGGAGTATCTGGCAGAAACGGGCCCGGCGCTGCTACCTGGTTCTCCCCACCAGCGGGCGGAGGCGCGAAGCTGGATGGTATATGGCGATAATGTTCTGGGCCGCAGTATCCGGGAAGTGGTGTTCGAGAAGCGCGATAAATCCGAGCACGAGTGGAACCAGAGCAGAATTCGTGAGGGTGTTCGCGGATTCATGGACGGGCTGCCGGCCCTGGAAGCGGCACTTGACAGGGAGCCGTTCCTGGCCGGGACTCAGCCAACACTAGCGGAATGTGTGTTGTTTCCAAGGTTTGCGCTGGCGTTAGCCAATGATGTGGAGGTTCCCGAAGAGTTTCCTTTCATTCGTCAATGGTTTGGGCGCATGGCTGCTCACCCCGCCTTTGTATCCGCAAGCCCGGAACGGTTCAGGAATTTTCTGTTTGATCTTACTTGAGGAGACACGATGCCAATTGCACAGCTGTACATTCTTGAAGGGCGCACCGATGAACAGAAGGAGAACCTTATCCGGGAGGTGTCGGAGGCCATGTCCCGCACCATCGATTCACCGATTGAGCGTGTGCGGGTCATCATCACCGAAATGCCAAAAAACCACTTTGGAATAGCCGGTGAACCTGCTAGTAAAGTCAGGCCCTAGCAGCCTGTCGGACTTGCACCTGACAGGCGTTATTTAAAGTTGTCTTGTTCGCGTGGCTTCCCGAGTTTGACCCTTAGTGGTCATCAGGGCGTCCAGGTTGGCCTCTATTGCACTTTCAGTTGCGCCCGATAAGGCCTTTGGGCGGGTAAAAAAGGCCCTCACTCCCAAGCCGTTTACCTTAAGTGGTGCTGGAAAATTTGACATTAATTCGAAAGCCACTCCTAGAGCGGCTTTCGGCTGTTCTGGCTCTTTGAAATTCCAGACAGATATCTTTCCGGAACAGAACAAACGCCAAATACAAAAAAGAAGAGGCTCAACAACAGGTTGCGCCTCTTATCTTTCAGGTCAGCCACACTTAAGGTAAACGCCTTGCCTCACTCCGCCATTTTCAACACGTTCATCCGCTTCACATTCCACGGCAGCGTGGCTAACGTCCACTCGCCCGCAACCTTCTCCAGTCCCCTCATCGAGAACTGTCTCAAGCCCATCACCTGTTTGATAATTCCGAACACGGGCTCCACCGTTTGTTTTCGCAGTGCATACAGTGCTCGTCCGGATTGGGTTGTTAACTGGTGTTTCATCTGTATCACCGGGTCGTCCGTGACAGGCGCCGGATCATCGGGTGCGAACCGATCAAACACGGATAAGTGGTGTTGATCGCGCGCCACCGCCAGTGACGGCTGGATGCTCTTCTCCCTGCACGCCTGGACATTGGCTTTGCTGAAGTACCCTGTATCGGCCAGCAGATCAGTAACAGTGCCGAGGGCCTGCGGCAACGCTCCTATCCCGGTGATTGCTGGAGCGATCTGTTGTTTGTCGTTTGTCGCCTGGGTCATGTGCGTACTGATAACCAGCATCGTCTCGGTATCCACCCCGGCCTGAGCGTTGTAACACTGCTCAAAGCCGCCGCCGGAGACGGGCGTGATGCGCGATTCTTCATCGGTCAAATTCACCTGATCGGTATCGCGAGGGCCGGGCTGCGGTGGTTTAGGCGCCCGGCCCTGGGGCGGCGTCCCTCTGGGCCTGCCGTTTGGTCTGTTTCTGCTGGTAGTCGGCCTGCTCCTGTTCAAAGCGCTCTTGCGCTCGTGCCTCAATCGCCCGCTTCGCTTCAGTCAGTGCTTCCAGCTGGGATTCACGCCGGGCGATCTCAGCGGGGATATCCATACCCTCAACCACCGGCGCCTGATCGGCTTCCTCCGCTTGGGCGGCAAGTGCGCTCACTTCCGCTTTGAGTTGCGCCTCGATCTTTTTTGCATGTGCATAGGACAACGCTTTGTGCTTACTGGCGTTCGCTTTCACCTTGGTGCCATCCAGAGCAATCCGGCCCAGCTTCACCAGGTTCATTTCCCGCGCCAGCAGCAGAACCTGGACAAACAGAGCCTCAACCTGAGGCAGGAAGCGACGGCGGAAGGTGGCAATCGTGTCATGATCCGGATGCGTGTTGGCCGCCAGATAACGGAACGCAATCGAGTCGTGGGTGGCGCGTTCAATCTTGCGGCTGGAGAAGACGCCGGTCGCGTATCCATAAATCAACAAGCTGAGCAATACGGCAGGATGATGGGCCCGCGAACCGCGCCCGGTATATTGCCGGGTGAGTTCAGACAGATCGAGTTGATCAACCACTTCAACCACAAAACGAGCCAGGTGATCCTCCGGCAACCAATCCTGAATGGAAGGGGGAAGCAGGAAGTCAGTATTCCGATCAGCGAGTACAAAATGTCCCATCATTGAAGTCCGGTTATGGCCCGTGTTGTATTGAGTATCTCACTTCGATACTGCTTGGTTAAGTCCGACAGGCTGCTAGGGTCAATGTAGATTGCCGGGGGGAACTGTTAACAGCTTGCCAGTACTGTACCTGTCGTGTGAGACGAAAGCGTTGGGCGGCGCCAAATCCCAATCAAGTCTGCGCCGTCTGGTACCGAAGGACATTGTCGTGAACAGTGTGGCATTTATAACGTCTGAAAAGGGCGGCACGCGGCCGGAAATTTTTCACCAGTGTGGAAAGGGCCTTCTCGCCAGGCACCTGCAATCCAGTATGCAGGCACGCGGGTTTGATGTCGCTGTCAGCGGTTCGCGGGAGCAAGGCCTGAAACAACTGGACGAGAGCATGATGCAACTGGTACCCGAGGAAGTGATCGAACTGCGGCTCAACACCGGCATGGCCAGCGAGCACTATCGGGACATTGGACATTGCCTGGAAGCATTGCGGGATCAGGGTGTATTGCTGATCTGCCTTGACCGACTGGAGGCCAATGGCAACAACGCCAGTTATCATCAGCCCCACGTTAGTTATATCCGCAATCTGATCCGTCAGTGGGAGGATGAGCAAAGGTGGGTGAAGGCAATGTCGAATTCGAGCTTGAGGGGCGGTGGCCCTTCCGCCGCTAGTGGCCACCCGGTGGCAGAACCGACATTATGTGTCCTCAATACCGCCTTCAGCCTGGGCGGAATGAAAGCGCCCCAGCGTCTCTTCGGGTTTTCCCTGAATGAGAACAGGCAGTCCCTCGCAGGTTATGGCTAGATGCAATAAACTACGGAAAACACAAAGGATCCCGTAAATGCTTAGACTGTTGATGGTGGGTGCCGGCGGCATTGGTGGTTACTACGCAGCAAGGCTGCTTGGCGTCGGACATCAGGTGGTACTGACCGCCCGGGGTGACCACCTGAACGCCCTTCGGGAGAAGGGCCTGATGGTTCACTACGAAGGCCGTGACCTGTTCCATAAGCCGGGAGTCTTTGATCATCAGCAGGTCACTGCCCGCTTTCATCCGGATGACTTTGACGTTGTTGTCATCACCCTGAAAGCCACGGCAACCGCCACGGTGGTTGATGAGCTTGGTGCGTGGCTGCAGCAAGGTCGTATCTCCGTGCTATCGCTGCAGAATGGCGTCGATAATGAGCCGCTGCTCGCCGCGGCCATTGGTGCCGACCGGATCATTGGCGGGCTTGCGGTACGGATTGGCGGCCACATTGTTAGGCCGGGTGTCATTGAAGCGGAAGGCGTTGCCCAGATCGTAATGGGCGAGTGGCCTGCCGCCGGCGGGCCCGATGATCCGCGCAGGAAACTTCTGGAAATACTGGCAGGTGCATTCAACCAGTCAGGCATTCCTGCCACGCTTTCGGATAACATTCGTTACGAGCTCTGGCGGAAGCTGGTGATCAATAATGGTGTGAATCCCCTGTCCGCATTGACGGGGCTCGATACCCGCAGTCTCACCCATCATCCCGAGTTCAGCAAAATCGTCTATGGAATGATGGCCGAAACGGTTGCAGCTTCAAAAGCAGATGACGTGAATCTGGGCCAGAAAGACCTCGATGACATGTTCGGGCTGATCAGTTCCTTCAACGCCATCAAGACATCCATGCTGGTGGATAAGGAAAAAGGCCGACCGCTGGAATTGGATAGTATTGCTGGGGCGGTCCTGCGGCGGTGCAGGAAACTGGGAATCAAGGTACCCTATACGTCAACAATTACTGCCTTGCTGACCTGGGAGAATCCATAACACCTTGGACACTATTGAGTTTGGCCTCACATTCTCAAGCGCGAGGTGACCCCTATGAGAAAGCATCGTATTCCAGCAAACAAAATCCTGAATCCGTGACCTCAATCAGCTAAAGCCACCTCAAAGTTAGCAATGGTATGGACTCCTCCTCACCTAACCGCTTCTACGTGCCAAAATGGTAAGTGAACAGTCAACCATCATAAAGATGAGGAGAAGTGCAAATGAATACTATCCGCGTCGGAGTTGATATTGCCAAGTCAGTGTTTCACGTGCACGGCGTAGATTGCCACGGCCAAACCCAATGGCAAAGCAAGTATTCTCGCAGCAAGTGGCTTGATGCACTCAGTCGTAAAGTACCAGCTGGCGCCGAGATTGGCATGGAGGCTTGTGCCTCAACTCATTACTGGGCGCGTGAGCTGCAAAGGCGAGGCTATCACGCCAGGTTGATTGCCGCTTAGTTCGTAAAACCTTACGTCAAGAGCAACAAAAACGATCGGGTAGACGCAGAAGCAATCTGCGAAGCCATGAGTCCTCCCAACATGCGGTTTGTCGCCCCCAAGACGGTGGCACAGCAGGATATTCAGGCCGCACACCGCATCCGTGAAGAGCTTGTGGGACAGGGCACCGCCAAAGCCAACCAGATCCGGGGGCTGGTGGGCGAGTACGGCATTGTGGCGCCAGTGGGCATCCAGCAGCTTCGCCGCGCCTTATCGGGGTGGCTTGAAGACGCCGAAAACGAACTTACCGATAGCTTCCGAGTTCTGCTGGATGGGCTGGCCGAGAATCTCTGTCACCTGGATGACCGCATTAAAGCGCTTGACGATTGAATCACCGAGAGTGTCAAACAGAATCCTGTGGCGAAGCGTTTGATGACATTACGCGGCGTAGGACCGCTCTCAGCCGGTGCCTTGTCAGGTGCTCTGGGCGACGGGAAGGCCTTCCGCAAAGGGCGCGACTTTGCCGCCTCCCTGGGGTTGACGCCCAAGCAGCACAGCACCGGGGGTCGTGATCGTTTACTGGGGATCAGCAAGCGCGGCGACAGTTACCTGCGCAAGTTGCTCGTTCACGGAGCACGGGCCGTGCTGCGTCATGTTGATAGCAGAGATGACGGACTCAGTCATTGGCTCAAAGGCCTGGCAGCCCGGAAGCATATCAATGTGGCAACGGTGGCATTGGCCAATAAAACAGCCCGTATTGCCTGGACGCTGGTACACAACGAGGCCGACTATGACGACAACCTGGCTGCGGCCAGCATGTGAAGGCGATATCGGAAGGTAGCACGCAAGTGAGTTACTAATCTGAAACAAAGTAAGCGAACATTATTCAGAGACATAAGCCAAATCCGGATGGCCAAAAAAGGACTTCAATAGGTCTGGCAGTTTCTGCAAACGTCTCAGTTGCCGGAAAACAATATCCCGGAGTTGTTCTTTATTGTTGATTATCTTCTTTCCAACGTGGTGGTATTTGATGTAGCCCCTGCCAGTGAACAATAATGTTTGATAAAAACCGGCCTCATTTTCGCGCACTTTCAGAGGTCGGTCGCTGTAAAGTTTGATAATTCTTAACCTACAGCGGATCTAGGCAGCCCTGAGTAAAGACATTAAAGTTTGATGCTTTTTATTCACCCTGAGCTAACCTAGCAAGCAAAGCCTTCACAAGAAACGTGTAAGGCGCTTCAACACCCAAACTCTTGCATCGCTTTAAAACAGCACCGGCAATACTGTCCAACTCCAATGGCCGGCCTTTTTCCATATCCACCAACATGGAAGTTTTGATGGCGTTAAAACTACTTATGAGTTCAAACATTTCTTCGAGATCCTGGCGGGTCAGGTTCACGCCATCCGCCCTTGAAGCCTCAACGGTTTCCGCCATCATTCCGTATACAATTTTTCCGAACTCAGGATGGTGGGTGAGGCTGCGGGTATCCAGTCCTGTCAATGCAGATAATGGATTTACCCCGTTGTTGATAACAAGTTTTCGCCATAGCTCGTAGCGAATGTTTTCGGACACAGTGGTTGGGATATCAGCCTCATTGAACGCATCCGCACACCTTGCCAGCAACGCGGTTCGCGAATCCGGCTGATCGGGCGTCCTGGGCCAAGCCCCCATTACAATCTGGGCAACCCCCTCAGCGAACACCGTTCCCGGCTCTCTTATGTGTCCACCGATACGGACCGCCAAACCACCCAGGACCCGCTTTTCACCGACCACATCTGAAATCATCTGTTCATTGTCCACACCATTCTGCATAGACAGAACAGGTACAGTACCCTGAGTCAGCCACGCCCCCAGTTCCGATAGGACCGACTCCGTCACCGTCGACTTCAAAGCAATAATGACCAGATCAAATTCGTCAGGGTGGTAGCGGTGCACCAAGGTTGCATTATCTAATGCTGGCACCGGACAGTGAATTTGTCTTCCCTCATACTCCACCGTCAACCCAGAATCCCTTATGGCCTCAAGATGACGACCGCGAGCGGTCAGCACCAACTTGTGCCCACCTTCGGCGAGCCTAGCTGCATAATACCCACCGATGCCCCCGGCACCGATCATAAGAATAGAGAGCGAAGACACTGGCACCTCTTCAGAAGCCCGATTATAGGAGACACGAAATGCTAGCAGAAAAGAGAACCGTCCATGGTTAGAGTTCGTCGACTAATCCCGTCAACTTATGCAGACACAACCTTTGATTGGAGACAACGTCACTGGTCTGGCTTTGGGCTCTTCTGGCACCTGCGGTGAATTGGCCGTGCCAACTTGCCAATCACTTTTAAGGACAGATCACTCCGGGGCCGGATGCAACAGGCGAGCACCCGCCGCTGGGCAAGCGCTTTATCATCAATATGCGCTTTACTCATCGGCCGAGCATCGTATTCACCCTCTACCACTTGAACTTGGCAGACTCCACAGCCACCACCACGACACCCAACCGGGATACCGTTTTTTCCTGACCCCATCATGCACTCAAGCACGTTCTGCCGGGCGTCACAGGGGAAGTCCAGATCCAGATCATCGAGATGTATTCGATAGGACATACCATATTCCTCCACCTGTTTTTGTCATTGTTGGCTTACCGCTTTGTTGTGGTGGTGAGGGTTATCAGGTCATCACCGTCAGAAAACTCTCCCGGGGTGTATTGTCCTGCGAGAACTGGGCGGGGCCCATTTGTGACGTGTCCCAGGTTAATGTCGGCGTGTCAGGATAGTGAACATAGCCCCCTGAGAAGACCTCGTTGCGATTGCCCGACGGATCGAAGAAATAAATGGTGTTCCCGCGGGTTACACCATGGCGGTTAGGGCCAACATCTACAGGAATCCGGTATTTTCCGATCATGTCTGCCGCGTAAATGACGTCCGTCGCCGATTCCAGCAAAAACGAAACATGATGGAATCGCCCGGGCTCCGGCTGAATCACAAAAGCCACGTCATGGGGTTTCGTGGAGCAACTCAGGAACAACGCCAGGGAAGCCTCGCTTTCCTGGTCCTCAATACGTTCGGCGAGATCAAAATCAAAGACCTCCTGAAACAGACGCGCACATTCGTCAATATTGGGTCCACCGAGCAAACAGTGGTCCAGGCGGTTGATCCGGAATCCCCGTATCACGCCCTCATCAGGCATTACACCAGGATTTCGGGTGCCCAAGGTGTTGCCAATCTGTTCTTTCTCGGCAAACAGCTGCATCCGGTGGCCGGACGGCAGAGTAAACTCAAGGCGTCGGCCACTTTTTGGATAAACACCCGCCTCGATAGGGGAAACCGATATTCCAAACTTTTCAATTTTTGGTTCAAGGTCGTCCAGAGTGGCATCGTCAAAAACCTTGTATGCGACGTAATCCAGGCCAGCCTCGTCTGCTTCACGCAGCACCACTGAATGATGGTCGTGCTCGTCCCAGGCCTTGAGGTAGATCTGTCGGTTCGTCTCATCGGTCATCACTTCATGCAGGCCCATGCGGTCTACATAATGAGTTCGTGCGTCATCCAGATCGAGAACTCGAATCCCGATCTCACCAAGCCTTAAAACACCTCTGATAGCCATGGTTCACCTCTTTTTGTTGTCGTGATTAAATTTCGTCCAATAACAGGTCAGTCTCAACTGGCCTCGGCCTTCAACAAGCCACGTTCTTTCGCCATCGTCATGGCGGTGTCATCAATCATGTCTTCCTGACCACCAATCATCTTCTGTCGGCCCAGTTCCACCAGAATATCCCGCGCTGGCACACCGTAACGCTTAGCCGCCCGCTTTGCGGGTAACAGGAAAGTGGAATACACCCCTGCGTAACCTAGAGTTAGGGATTCCCGGTCGACACGGACGATATGGTCCATCATCGGTACGATGACGTCTTCCGCGACATCCATAAGCTTGAACACATCGACCCCGGTCTCGATGCCCATGCGCTCACATACGGCAGCGAAGACTTCCAGCGGCGTGTTGCCGGCTCCGGCCCCAAGGCCCGCGACTGAACCGTCAATGCGGGACGCACCGGCATCGATCGCCGCGATGGAATTGGCGATACCCATACCCAGGTTATGGTGCCCATGGAAACCAATTTCCGTTTCCGGTTTGAGTACCTCTCGAAGCGCTTGAACGCGATCCTTTACGTCTGCGGGCAACATGTAGCCCGCCGAATCAGTGATATAAACGGTGTGGGCACCGTAGGACTCCATCAGCTTGGCCTGCTCAGCGAGTCCTTTAGCATCGTTGAGATGCGCCATCATAAGAAAGCCGGTGGTGTCCATTCCTAGCTCACGGGCGCAAGCAATGTGCTGGGGTGAGGTATCCGCCTCCGTGCAGTGGGTCGCCACATGAACGCTGCGGGCGCCTGACTTATGAGCCGACTTGAGTTCATCCATGGTGCCCAGTCCTGGAATAAGCAAGACCGACACTTTGGCCTGCTTCATCCTGGACGCCACTGCGCTGATATATTCCTCATTGCTGGCCATGGCAAACCCATGCTGCAGCGAATTGCCACCAAGCCCAGCCCCGTGGGTCACCTGAACGTACGGAACACCCGCATCGTCCAGAGACGTCGCAACCGTCACCATTTGATCTACGGAAATCTGTTCGCGCTTGGCGTGCATACCGTCGCGCAGACACATGTCGTGAAGAATTACCTTCCGGCCTTCGAGTTCGCCGGCGATCATTGAGTCAGTCATTACGCTACCTCCACAGGCTGGGGATTGAACGTACCTTCGAGAATTTCCTGGGCAAACATTTCCGCCGTCCGGGTTGCAGCGGCGGTCATGATGTCGAGGTTGCCGGCGTATTTGGGCAGGTAATCCCCCAGCCCTTCCACCTCCATGAAGACCGTAACGCGCTTACCGTCGAATACTGGGCCGTTTACCAGCCGGTAACCTGGAACGTATTTCTGCACTTCCTTGATCATCGCTAACACCGATGCAGTAATCGTTTCCTGATCCGGCTCGTTATCGGTGAGACAGGAAATGGTATTCCGCATGATCATGGGCGGGTCAGCTGGATTGATAATTGCTAGTGCCTTGCCCCGTCTGGCACCACCCACCTTGGTCAGCGCACCTGACGTGGTGTAAGTAAATTCATCGAGATTGGCCCGAGTGCCAGGACCGATCGAACGAGAGGAGAGGGTGGCCACAATCTCTGCATAATCCACCGATTGGACATTAGATACTGCGCGTACAATGGGTATCGTCGCCTGACCAGCACAGGAGATCATGTTCACGTTCATTTCATACTTGTCGGTATGTTCTTTGAGATTGACAGGAGGTACGCATAGCGGGCCAATCGCCGCGGGCGTAAGGTCAATCATCAGCACTCCAAGTGCATTCAGTTTACGGCTATTCTCCGCGTGCACGTAGGCACTGGTTGCATCAAAGGCAATCTGGATTCCATCCGCCTCGATATAGGGTAAAAGCCCATCAACGCCTTCAGCTGTGGTCTTCAGACCCATTTCCCGGGCGCGCACCAGGCCCTCGGATTCCGGATCAATACCGACCATCCAGACCGGTTCCAGGTACTCACTGCGCTGGATTTTATAGATCAGGTCGGTACCAATGTTTCCGGACCCGATCAGCGCACATTTGATCTTTTGCATGGTTTAATCCTCTGCTTTTGTTATGTCCGCCAGGTCAGCCTGCTGAGCTTTAAGGGCTGGCGAGACACCTGCTACATAAAACTCGGCACCAGCATGTTCAGTGATAAGAATTCGGACGGATTCGGCCCTTACACCCAGGCTGGATGTCACGGCATCAGTAATTGCTTTCGCGGCACTGGACTTCTGCTCAATTGTGCGACCTTCCATCAAATGCATCTCGATAATGGGCATTTCTTGCTCCTGTTGTTATTCGCCGAACCGCACGGAAACACTGCCGAGGTCCTGGTAACGGGCAATGACATGGTCGCCCGGTGCTACGGCAACGGCTTCGGTAATACCGCCGCTCATGACAAAGCTGCCTGCCGGGAGAGTCTCCCCCAAGTCGTGGAGGATATTCACCAGCATGGCGACAGCTTCCGCCGGGTGACCGAGCACAGCGGCTGACGCACCCATCCCGACAATCTCACCATTCTTTTCCATCACCACTCCCAGCGCGCGAAGGTCGAGATCCTTCGGGTACCGCGGGCGGCCCCCGCCAACAAACCGGGCGGACGATCCGTTATCAGCAATCACACTTTCGAGGTCGAACTTGAAGCCGGAAAATCGCGAGTCGATGATTTCAATCGCAGGTAACACATAATCTGTCGCATCAAGAACATCCTGTGCGGTGATTCCAGGACCAGCGAGGTCCTTACCGGTCACGAAGGCCACTTCACATTCCACCCGCGGATGCACCAGATCAGAGGTAGATACCACCGAATTTTCGGGTCGGGCCATCCGGTCCGTCAGGAAGCCAATGGATGGAACGTTCACGCCCATCTGTTCCATTTTTGCCTTGGACGTCAGACCCGCTTTCCAGCCAACCAGCGTGTGCCCGCTCTCAATAAAGCGCCGCCGCAACTCTGATTGGACGGCATATCCGTCCTCAATAGTCATACCGGGATATTCGTTGGTCAGTTTGGGTATGGCGTAAGCGCGGGTCTGAGCCCCTTCTACCCGCTCGCAAAGGCGCACAATATCTTCCCGAGTCAGTGTGACGCTCATACTGCGCTCCTCCCTTCAAAGCGGACCTTGCAACTTCCTACACCACCAATCGTGCACACCAACTCATCCCCATCAGTAACCTGCACCAGGTTGGATTGAGAGCCTGATAAAATGACTTCACCGGCCTTGAAGGGAATCCCCAGTTCGCCCAAAGTGTTGGCGAGCCATGCCACAGCGTTGGCAGGGGAACCCTGAACTGCGGCCCCTACACCGGTCGAATAAAGCTCACCATTTTTCTCCAGCACCATACCGGCGAGAGTGATGTCCACTTCACGGGGATCAACTTTGCATGAACTAATCACGTAGACCCCACAAGAGGCGTTGTCAGCTACCGTGTCCTGGATCTTGATCTTCCAGTCGCGAATACGTGAATCCACGATTTCAAAGCAGGGAGCCACATAATCGGTCGCACGGATCACGTCCATGGCTGTGATCCCAGGCCCCTTCAAGTACCTGTCTCTTATACACATCTCCGAGCCCACGAGACGGACTCC